>Ga0325402_1001018_pt1 | contig 21839 bp, 16 predicted proteins | sample PopdelMetagenome_22_FD_207212 | JGI IMG/M metagenome (GOLD analysis project Ga0325402, IMG submission 207212) | Populus deltoides microbial communities from Bellville, Georgia, United States - Xylem-PdKOR-R3 | ecosystem: Host-associated > Plants > Phyllosphere > Stem > Wood/Secondary xylem...
TTTTTAACAAGACTTTGAAAACCCATTAAGATTTTTAATGATAAAAATATTAAATAGCAACTTCAATTCTTTTTAACTTATAAAAATTAAGAATGTCTTGTTATTCCTACGCATCATTCAAAATCTCAAGCTAAAAAAATGATTGCCCCGCACATATACTACTATTATGATACTGAAATTTATATTTGGACCCACAAAGAGGTGAAGCAAGTATGATCCAAAAAAATATCTAGGAATATATAGTACTTTACAATTATATATGGCACTTTCACTGTTCAATTATTGAGTTGTATTAAATCTTGAATATGATAAAAAAAGCAATTAATGATTGGACTTGCAAGAGCCAAATTTCTAATTGGACCACAAAGAGGTCAATTAACCATGATCCCAAAAATAAAAAATCGAGCAATCGAGTTGAAAATGAAGCTGCTAGAATTTGGGCGAGGCTACCTTGGAGCATAATTGCATCTTCTTCCACTTGTCTGGTCGTATTAAAAACAATGTGGCTTAATTAGCACATTACGTTTGTACAAATAATTGTGTAGCTAATTCAAAGCATTACATCATCGTGTTCGCCACCGCCATTAAAATATGTGTGATCTTGCAAGTTCCTTCCTGGATTTTCATACCTCTCATCATGGTGCAACCACATGCTTGGACTGGTCCTCCCTTCCCTGCCACACGATCTTGGCTTTGATTGTTTGATGGTGACCTATGATTTATGGATTTTTATCTTCTTTCCTTCCAGATCAATCTCTTTGATCAATATTTAAGGTGGTCGGTCCACCTTGAGACGAGCACAAATTGTAAAACACCAGAAGGTATGAACTTGTGTCTCGTACTAAGTGGTCGGTCACTTGTCTGAAAGCGTCCTAGATGTTTGGACCCGGAATGTATCGAAGCTATTAATGGACGAATAAAAGGGTTATTTCAAATTCAATTATTGATATATCTATATGATTTATCTGGTATTATTGATGCTTCGAAAAGCTCAAAGATTCGAGAATAAAGAATATTGACGAGTTATTAAAAAACGTAGTCATGTTTTCATTTTAAAAAAACTGAAGTTAGAAAAAGAACAATTAAAACTCATTGTTCAAATACGATATTTCTTTCATTTTAAGAATTATTTTTTTAAAAAAAACTAGCTTTTTCAAATTTATATGAGTTTAAAAAACACATTTTCAAGATTATTCACGGTTTTTTCTCAAATGAATAATATATATATATATATATATATATATATATATATATAGAGGAATGTAAAACATTGAAATTAATTTTCTTTTTAAATTTTTATATCTTGTTTGTGTCATGAATTTAGTTTTTTTAGTTAATAAGCATGACTTTTTATGATAATTCTTAATTTGAATAAAATAAAATCAATATTTTATAATTAAATTAGAGGAAATATAAATATTAAGATAATTATGTAGTATGACATTTTTTTGTGAAAAAGATTCTTGTTCGTTTTTGATAAATGAACATGAAAAACTAAGAAAAAAACTGAAAACAAAGAAGAAATAGTTTTCTTTTGCTAAATATATCCTAAGTTTTCTGAATTTTAGTAATTAAGAATGAATCGCGGAGTTGATTGAATTCCTTGTTGGAATTTTTTTGTGCTAATATATACCTCCAAGTTTAAAAACATGGACATCAAGAAAAAAATGGGCATGAGATTGACTGATGCAGATGAATTTCAAAGACAGCACGATGATAAACATGGTGGTGTGGTATATAGATCCAAATCATTTACCAACATCGGTGTCGTTTTCAAAGCAAGATAATTTTGAAAACATCCCAAGAGAGTTGCAAAGTCATACATGATCAAGACAGACTTTGATACATTATTTCTCCCAATTAATTACTAAGGGTGGAAGGATAGAGGCCAAATGGCTAATGCACTGCAAATGGTCTCAAATCCGAATCTAATCTCCCTGGAAAAACTTGCGGCTGCATTTCATGCTATCCATGGAGGTTACCATCGTCTAGATGAATCTCATTGTCCCCTCTTGCACATGCCGAGGCATAAATTTTGAACCAAGATAATTAAAAAGGGGGGGGGGGGGGGGATTATACAATGCAATGTCGCTGCCTATTTTTCTCTCTTGTATTTCCTCCTTATGATTATATATCTCCATTTTCTCTTGTATTTCCTCTTTATGATTCCATTTGGTAAGATTTGATGTTTTAAGAGTGCGCAGAAGCCAAGAAGGTACAGGTTGCAGTGCGCTCCCCTGTAGAAAAGAACAATTAAACCATATGATTTTTATTTTATTAATATAGATATTCGGAATAATTTATACGCAATTAAAGTAATAATTCTACAAACCTTAAAGTTGATAATCAAGCCTCTAATACTCAAATTTATAACCATAAAAAATAAATCTTCATAATACATCTTCATCATGGCATCATAGCGTCACTCCAACAAGAATATTCCGATCTCCACTCCACCATCCCCGATCGATACTCCATTGATTGCTCTAGATATTTTAGCCCAAATAAACGACAAGCTCACCCTTTCCACTTTTCCACAGTGGCGTGCAAAGTTTGAGACCAATTGGATATGATCTTCTAGATTATATCCTGGTATAGCTAGCCATCGATCCTTGTCCACAAACGGATGATCCCTACATCACGCCTTCAAAAAATCATTGGGCAAGGCAGGATAAACTAATCCCAAGTGCCATCTCAGGTTCCACAATCACTCCTTTCATTTCAACCTCCAAAACTTCAAAGGAAGCATGGCAGAAATTAAATACTTTGCATGCAAGCAAGTCTCGCACCAGAGCTATATATACATGCAACTTAAAGAAGAGCTCACATTCCTTAAACGAGAAAACCAATCCATTCAGGAGTATCTCCACAAAGTTAAATCTCTTGCAGACGAGATTGCACAAATCGATCATCCTATCTCTGATGATGATCTCACTCTCTACGTTCTTCATGGTTTGGGACCTGACTTCCGTGAAATTGCAGCACCAATCCGGGCACGAGAATACTCCCTCACGTTTGAAGAACTGCACGATCTACTAGATATATACGCCACAGCTGGTGGCAACGGCAAACTACTCAAATTTTCCACGCACAACTACAATTGATTGTATCAAAATACATACAAGTGTACAAACTCTATTCCAGGGAAGAAAGCTAAAATTAAGCCTAACAATTACAACACATTTACATTGGTCTTATTCTTGTAGCTGTTACAGAATATTTATTTGCTGTTACAAGCATATTTTCAGCCTATAGATTAATTAGGTCTTGTGATCTCGAGCTTGATTTGAGGAGTCGTCCTTTATATTCCTTACCACTTGACACTTAAACAAACAAAACTTGGCTATTTTGTACTTTTAGCGCAGAACATTTAAAATATTAATAAAATAATATAACTGCAATTTTTTTTTTTAAAAAAAGAGCGTTGTTTATACGTGTTGTAGTTCCAAAACGCGGTATATAAAAAAGTGATGATTGAAAAATATAATATTAAATATCATATTTTGAAACTGAGACATCTATTAAAATACTGGCATAAAAAATTTAATTTTGCAATAAGTCGGCGCAACAATGTAAATTATCGCGCTTCAAACCTACAGGATCTATGAATATGACGACAGACTGATACCAGGTTATTTCGCTATTTTTTAAAAAAACCAGGTTATTCTGCTAATAGTTTTATTTTACTGTTCAATTTTTTAAAAAAATTCACAAATCTTACCATGTGCCGCCCGCTACAAGGACACGACAACACGTGTCATTATTAGTCAGGCCTGCTTCGTCAGACGCTGACTAGGATCTGAGCGCCGTGGACAACTTCAAAACCTTGGTTTCTGTGTGGGCTTTCAATCAGCGTATAATCTCGGATGGTCCCAAGAAATAACTGGTTTTGATGAATGTCTGCTATACATTTAACCATACTATACTCATTGTTGAAGCATCCGAATAAGATTTTAGGTGGAAGTGCTCGAATCACCATTGCAATAACTTCACATAACAGGGGGATCAGCAACTAGTTTGAAGTCTGAGGTCAATTAACAGCCAAAATCTAGGGTTTAGCTAGCCATCCAAATTAAGTGGTTTTTTAAAACTAAATTCAAATGGGTTTGCCATCATGGTGGAGACCACCCATGACCGGTCCTTTTCTGATCGTGGAATAATTGGTAAGCACTGAACTATATAGTAAACATAATAAATAACATATATAGCTAGTGCAGATCATATTATAGCGGGTATCATGCAAGATATCATATGATCATATCAACCGCTAAATATATATAATTGTAATCTCCAAATCATTGTCCTATTAACCGCCTTCGCTCGTGTAACGTTGTGCTGCTTTTGTTTGTGTCTTCAGAAAAATATATTATACAGAAGTCAATTGCTTTACTCTAAAGTCTAAACAAGAAAAAAGTTCCAAGGTACGTGAACTACTCGGTCTGTTTTTAGTGCTTTCTTACACGAAATCATACGAGCAGAGCTTGTGTTTTTTCATTGTTTAATGCACAGCCAAGGACACATCATGTAATGACTTGTAAACAACTTACAAATCACTTGCATAGGCATTTCAATAAGGATTCGATTGGTGCTGGATTGCAAGTCACAAATTAATGGAGTTTTGATTTGAATTTTTATAGGATGCTTTCAATAATTGAATTCTATTTGCTTTTGTGACTCGATCCAGTTGTTTCCTTATTTAAAGCGATGTGATGCGAGACCACTAGCTTGGTTAGAGGGCAGTGATAGCAACTTAATGTGACTATGATTAATCTCCTTACCTAGGTAATTAGATGGCAGTGATGGCAACTTAATGTGACTCCTTTCACAGAGTCATTTTCAATGGGCCACGGCAACTTTTGAGTTTCTTTTTTTTTTTATTGCCAAATTAGTGAGGAAAGCATTTCCAGTCATAATTGCTCGTAAATGTCACATTGTTGGCGGAAAATGCGAAACCGAGAATGATTATGAGAGTGTCCTTCCTAACTATTACCATCCATCAATAATTTTTTATATATATATTTTTTTAAAAGTTATTAAATAAAAAAAATATAATTTCATAAATTAGATTAACACATACCAACCCTAAAAATACCCTAACATAGACTTGTTAGGCCTAGTTTGGTAGGTACTGCTAGGCCCAACAACTTGTCCTAACAGGTGTCTTTCAAGAGCATCGAACCAGAGGATTTTTGGCAATCGCACCCTAAGTATGGTCATGTACTCTATGTTCGCCGAAGCCTAACGTGTGTCTGATTTTATTACACTCATGGATTCAAACATAATGCCTGATGGAAATGTCACACGTCCACAAAATTTTTACATGAATCTTAAATGAATTATTTCTCAACAAGTAATCTTAATTAAACAAGTATACACTCCACCAACATCATTAGATGTATTAAAATCTCTCATTGCTTATTATATCTTTATCTTTTAGCCGGATAAAATGAGTTAAACACAATTCACAATACAAAATTAATTTATAAAGGTGAAATGACTCTTCAAGCCTTCTACTCTAGTAAAAAAAACAAGGTTAAGAAGCTAGAAACAAACCATCTAGATAAAATACTGATAATTTCTTTGTTCTTAACATTTTTAACATATATATTTTTAAAGTTTACTTTTATAAAATATCATTGCACTGTATATTTATTTAAGTATATGAAAGTTTTTAAATTTATAAAAATAAATTTTTTGTAGATATCAGCCACTGACTACTTTGGCTTAACAAGCACTATGTATAAGCTACCAGCTACCAGTTACTTTAACTAGAAAAAATAGATTAGGATATTATATCCAAGAGATTGATAAATTATATAGTATATAAACCTTACTTCTAAACTACTATAATTTTTTGATATATATATATATATATATATATATATATATATATATATTATTGATTCTTGATGACTTAATGTTTAATACTATTTAGAATCGGCAAGAAAAAGTGTAACACATCAAATGAAATTTCTAGAAAAAAATACATATATTTTCTAGTCCAATGAACTAAATTTTTTTCAGAATGTTATAATAAAAATATTTTTTTTCCCGTAAAATTTAATAACTCATTATATTTGAGATAATTTTTGTATCTAAATTAGGATAAAAAGATGTTGGAGAATGTTCTTTAATTTTCTAGTTAAATTTTAGAATTTTATTTGGTTTATATTTCATTACTAAAATGGATTTTATTAGTTCCTATTTAAATAACTTCATGTGTTATTTTTCATAAAAAAACTATTTTATTCAAAATTCATAAAATTAACAAAGTTTTTTTTTTACAATTTATGGTTATAACCTAGGATTTGAGAATCCTCATCTTCTATATATATATATATATATATATATATATATGAATGTGTTGATATATAGGAGGACATAACTTTCATTAATCAAAAGCTGATCAGTTTTATTATTCATCCATGGACACAATCAAAAGCTACGTGTGCAAACAAATCAGAGGAGGAAAACTGTATAGAGAAGCTTAAGAAACGTCAGGAAATTAATTAGAGACGAAATAAAAATAAATTAAGGAAATGACGCCAGGAGGGAAGGATAGAATATGCCAAGAGAGCAGATCCATCGTCAATCCAAGCACGCTCAAAGCTTACGTGCTATGAGCCCCACTCTAGCGACAACTACAAGACAGGAAAACTTAACTTAAGAAACAGTACCACGTTGGTGGACCTCAATTCCATGTGCAGACGCGCAGCTGATGTGGCGAACTCAGCCAGGCAACGATATCTTCGTGTTCCTGACGTGGAATTTGTACGTATTGGGTTTTGGGGAGGCCACGATTGTAGATGGGCCCCACCTGTCATATTCAAGTGCCAGCAATTTGTTTAATTTTCTTTGCTCATGTGATTCTTGTTTGTCTAGCTTCTTTTTAGATTATTAGCGTGAACTACGCAAATCTTTTTAAAATAAAAAATTATCCAAGCTAAAGTATTTTTTAATAAAAAAAACTTAACTATAAACCCAAAATATAATGCATATTAGAGATTTTTAAAAAAATATAATGATATATTGAATAATTTTTTTATTGTAATATATTGGATTGTCTCGTGTTATGAGACTCTGATAAATTTATAAAAAAATAAATTGAAATAAATTATAAATATTAATTTTTAATTAATTCAATATTATAAGATGATATTAAAATAAAATATTAAATTAAAAAGAGAAAAAAAAACTACTTGAGTCAGCCCGGGTTATATAACATTTTAAACCCGCAAACAATGTTATAAGATTAGAATAACCCCATATAAAACAAATCTACAAAAACCAATTTTCTACCAACCCAATGTTGAAGCATAATAAAAAAAATCAATTAAAAAAAGACTTAAAAAAAAACCCAAATTAACCTAGGTTAATTTATTAACCTTGCGAACTGGAACATGAGACCGAGATAACTTTATAAAAATAAAAAAAAATAAATATGAATCTTCATTTTCAACATATCAAATTTTGAATATTGAATCGAGAAACAAATAAATCTATGAGATTGAGATAACTTCGCAAAAATAAAAATAAAAAATCATGAAATCTAATTCTAAACAACCTAATATTGAAATAAGATGAAATTAAAAAAATAAATAAATATTGAGCTGTTGGAGGGTAAAATTAAAAAATATATATATAATTAAAACAAGACGGAAAAAAAATAGTCGACTGAGGTCAATCTGTCATACTCATGATCTAGGTCATGAGATCAAGACAACTTCATGGAAAACAAATTGAAAAATTAATATGAAGTCTAATAAAAAAAAATCTTCAATTAAAAAAGGGGTAAAAAAATAAACAAAGTTAATCTGCTAAACCCACAACCTAATTCATGAAATTAAGATAATTTCATAGAAAACAAATAAAAAAAAATTATGATCAGCCAATTGATTCGAAGCATGGAGAGACATGGAAAACAGGGGATTAATCATCAAACTAGACGCCACATTTACCACATACAAAAAAAAATCAAATTTGATTTGGCAATTATGCATCATGCAAAATTAAAAAAACGTAGCATCTTCGTGAGATGAAGCCTAGATAACCTCTTTCGAAATCTGGTCTCGATATCAAGAGCCGCAAGGTAGGACTTCGATCCACCTCCGCTGGCTCGCCTTGCACCGGTAAAACGTTTAAAGCAGATGATTCCACCTTTTTTTTTTATTTTTTTATAATGATATTCCAATACTTGTGCCTTCAAAATGAACACTCCTTTTTTGGGAGAAGGGAAATAAGTATAACTTTATAAAGCTAGGTAGAGTTGGTGACCATGTAAAGGTGCTTTAGTTTTATGTTTTTTTTTATTAAAATAAATAAATAATTGTCCACTAGATTATTTATTTTTAATTAAATGTAATTAACAATATTTGTTGAATTGAAAAATACATTTGTTGTAATTAACAATATTTTTGTTGAACGGAAAAAGTAACAATAAATTGTCAAAGAACAATCTCAACTCAAAAGCTTAAACTGTTAGGTAAGGTTTTAGGATATGATTTGTATTATTCTCTAACACACCCCTTCAAGTGAAAGCTATTTGAACTTGAAACTTGTACATGCTTATTTTACCTTGTGCTTAATTTTTATCAAATAAATAAGAATAGTGAGATTCGAACTCGTGACCGCTTGGCCATCAAGGTTATAATATCATGTCAAAGAACCATTTCAACCCAAAAGTTTAAACTATTAGTTAAGGTCTCAGGATATGATTTATATTATTTTCTAACACAAATATTACCAATTTCCAATATTTACCAATTTCTAATTTGGGCTTCTTGAGTCAAAAACCTTGAATGTTGGTGAATACAACGAATTGTCCACTAGATTTAAAAAGAAAAATTAGAAAAAAATAGATCACATGTTATCTTCCTGATGAAACAAATAAATCTGGCGGGAGCTTGGGCTTATAAATCAAGGTGCACTTGATTTTTTTTTTTAATTATGGAGAGTTGTACGAGTGCCTAACTTTTTTTTTAATATTTATTTTTTATTTAAATATTAATTTATATCATTTCTTTTATTTCTTAATCAAGTTGAATTAGCTTTGTTTTAAAAATAATGATTCATTTTTTTATATATTTTTAATTGCATGATACTTTGAAGATATTTTTTTGATTTGTATCAATTTCTTCTCTCTTATATTTTACATGAATTAATTCTATTTGTATAATTTTTTTATAAAAATAGAAATTGTTTGTTATTAGCAATAACATTTAGCCGATAAAATAAAATGAATGAAAATATTTAAAATAAAAAGGACAATCAACGTAAAATATTTGTATGTGCATTTATATTTTATTTCTATTATGAAAATTAGCTTCATGCTTTAATATTTAGTTAACATTAACAATTTCTTTTTATTTATTAATTCATATATTTCTTAGTTTATTTTATAAAGCATAAACAACATCTTCACATTTTTCAATTTAAAAAAATATGATACATGAAAACATATTTATAATGTTGTTATTTATTTATATATTAAAAATTAACTTGAAATCTTACATGCAACGTAAATAATATATTTGTATTTTTAAATTTTAAAAAATATATTTTAAAATACATTCATAACATTAACAAATTCTTTTATTAATTTAAAATTAACTTGAAATTTTATATGCTGGGATATTCCTAGTTGTTTTCTATAAATGTTTCTAGCATTTAGTTTTGGATGCTTATATCGTTTTCAAATTTCAAAACAAATGAAAACTACTACTTAATTGGTCAATATTATCCCACTGGAGATGCCCGTTGCCTTTTAATAATGCATGTTGTGGTTGTTATTTTGAAAGCAAAATGGTATTAACGTTGACAAGTCCTTGAAGATATATATAATTATATGCAACTGGTCGTGGGTGAATTAATATTATTTAAAAAATCTGAATTACTCGGATTATCTGAACAGAGGAAAATTAAGGTTATCCGAATGTTTTGGAGAATGGGTAATTTCGAGAATTTGGGTAAAACAGAGAAAAATTAAGGTTTTCCGAATTACCCATATTATTATTATTATTTTTGTTTATTTATTTATAAATTTCTAAAAATAATGGACTTGTAATGTTCTTATACCTAATTAATTTTGCAAAGTGGACCTAATATTATTAGAGTTAATTAATTGGATTTTTTTAAAGAGATTTTGGGTAAAAAGAAAAATGAATGGGGTAATTAATGGGCACAAAATTACCCAAATTATAATTCGGAGAATCAAGAAATTATCCAAATACTCACCCGTATAGTTGATTGTTAATTAAGTTGACAAAATTACTGGAAATTTATAAATTTACACCAGTATTAATAACAGCGATAATCCCTTTAATTTAAGACATGCTTTGATATAGAATTTTATAATTTCAAGCATGCAAATGTTAAACAAATTTAATAAATATATTTTTTCAAAATTATTTTTTAGAAAACAAAAGATTCTTTTTATTTTTATATTAATATAGATATTCAAGTTAATTTACATATATTTTAACTAATCTTACAAACTTTAAAATTAATAATAATATAAACCACCAATAATTATTATATTAGTAATTACGTTGCTAAAATAATAAAAAAACAAAAGATTCTTTGATTGAGCGGCTTAAGGTTTTTCTAATTGTTTTTTTTGGCTACTCGTAGGTCGATAAGCCTCATGCCTGTGCATCTTTATAAATTAATGGGAATATTTGTGTTGGCATGTTCTCGTTAAAAGATTCTTTCAGTGGACTTGAGCATCCAAACCCCATTACTTCACATGTATTAATTAATTAATTAAGCACATAAAATAGTACTTTGCTTTTGCTTACGAATTATATTCGAAGTGATGATCTCAAATGACTAGCCAACTTCTTCCATTAATGTCTGTTTAGGAGTGCCCTGGAACCCTATTTATAAGATATTTGATTTTTTTATTATAATTTATTTTTTTAAATTGTTTTGATGTACTGATATTAAAAATAAATTTTAATATATATATAACGCTTAATTGAGTTTAAACAAATGGATGGTAGTCTTCCAGACAATTAAGTACACAATTCCATGTATATGAGCAGCGCTTTTCGTGTACGATATTGATATCTCATGCTAGGCCTCGATGAGCTCTGTTCATTCTGATCCATACACATTTAAGGGGAATCTCCTTTATAACCCAAATTGGATGGTGGTAGCAAGTGAATTTGAGCAATGGGCATATAACTTTTCGATAAGAGATAAACCCTAGCTAGTTTGCATTTTTGACTTGAATTACAACAACAACAAGAAGAAGAAGATGGCGTGCGTACGTGGTGATTCCAATATCCCATGCTAGCTAAGATCGTAGTTGTTACAATTCAGTGCAGCTCTCAGTTCATGTTCAAGGTCCAAATAATCACTTCAAAGACTAATTAATTCTAAGTGATTACTTTGAATATTATGGATTTGTAATGCTATAAAATTAATGTCTGAAGATAGATGGATACTCGTAACTTTAATGTACGTACGTATGTAGACGTTCATGAAGATTCTCTCTCTGTATATATATATTTCCAGCAACCCCTGTATATATTGCTGTAAAATTCTTGCTGGTTCATCTTTACATTTTAGAACTCGCCTTCCATACTTTGCATGTATTGTGATTAAATCCACTTTTTTCGAGTTTTTATGTATAAAAAAGAAGAAATCATAGGGAATAATATTACAGATAGAAGCCATCGAGAGAGAATGGCTGGAGAAAATAAAAAACTGCATCGATCGCACACTCTGCGCTGCAACTCAATGCAATAAACAGGAAGAAAGCTGCAGATGCTTGATGCCAGAGAAACAAAAGTTGAGAAAAGGTTAAATTCAACGAGGAGGGAGGAAACAAATTAATCACCTGGCTCCTTGAAATCGCCTATCAAATCTTAAAATAAAACATGTATTGAGAAATTCATGCTAACAATTTTTAAGAAAATGGAAAGTTTCTTGGTAAATTCAATACTGACAGGAGTCAGGAGCCCTTAATGAGGTTTCCAACCCAGACAGCCCTGCTCGTTATGGTTCAATTCAATAATTTAAATTAGATAAAATTTTAAAATATAATTTATATTATTTTTTAACATAAATTTTTTAGTGAAAGTTTTTTAAATTTAAAATTTACATAAATCTATATTACTTCGTATTTAATTTTTTTAACAAGAATGATATATATATTATTTTTTAAAAGTTTCAAGATTAATATATTATTTTTTTAACATGATGTGATATATATATATATATATATATATATATATATATATATATATATATATATATATTATTTTTTAACATGTTGAATTAAAGCTTGAAGTGAGAATTGCATATGCATTGAATTTGGCCTCAAATGTCTTAATTTTTATTCTTTCTGCACTTCTTTAACATGTAACTGAGAATTGCATATTATGCATTGAATTTGGCTGCAAATGTCTTTTTATTCTTTCTGCACTTTCTTATTTTAATTTATTCTTTCTGCACTTTCTTATTTTTAACCTGATAGCATGCAAATTTCCAAATTTATGCATCTCGTCTCTTACTTACTTCAAATTGATGCTCTTTCCCAGCTTGGAGAGCTGCTACCCACCAACTTTGACCAACAGAAGGCCAAAGCTGCAGAAAACATCACATGATAATACATGTTTTGCCCTTTAGAAAAGAGCAAAACATGTTTTGCCTTCTGTCCGGCTGCAAGTCTTGTGTCCGTCGTCGTCGCAGTAATTATTTTTTAAAATATTTTTTATTTTAAAATATATTAAAATAATATTTTTTTATTTTTTAAAAATAAATTTTAACATTATCACATTAAAATAATATAAAAATATTAATTTTTTTAAAAAAGACTTTCAAAATACAATACTAAATACGCTAGGTAGTCTCCTTGGTAAAAGCTTAGCTATGCCATTACATTATCGACAAGTTCAACATCATGCCAAATTAATATCCAATCTATCATCACCAACTGCTGGTTCAGAAATCCAGATTCCGGCGTCAAAATTCTTGACACGGGTCAACGATATGCTCCAGTTGCTTACCTGTTTAATGTCAATTTTCTATTAAGACGGTGGGATCCAAATATTTAATTACTTGATTCATGACAGCCAGCAGATGTACTCTGTACTGGTAACGATGGATTGTTTTTGTATGAGTTTTTTTAATTGAGAATGATTTTTTTTATTTTTTTATATTAATATATTAAAATCATTGAAAATAATTTTAAAACCATCATTTTAATTTTTTTAATATAAAAAACACTCTGAAAAATAAATTAAACAACAAAAAATATTTATTAAATATTTAATTTTGCATTATAACTTGCCTTTTAAATTATTTTTCAAATTATTTTTTATTTGAAAAGATATTAAATGGAATTTTTAGATGTTTTTATATAATTTTAATATACTGATATAAAAAAATATAATAAAAGTTATTTTAATATATTTTTAATTAAAAAATATTTTTAAAAAATATTATACGCTACAATATTAAATAAATAATATTGAAGCATTCTACAGAACATTAACTCACAAACTAAGCAAAGGTTAAACAACTAATATTTGAGCCCTTAAACACATACTGGAGCCTCCAACACACCACCCTGTCGATTTTCCCTGGAAATTACTCGAGGCTCCCTGCTTGGCCTGTCGTTTCGTTCATCATGCATGAAGGAAAAATATCCCAATTATTTTAATTCCATAAAATACTAAAAAGACAAACAAAAACACGACAATCAACTTCCTCGTGTCAAGATCTTGAACCATCTAGTAAACCAAACTTGTTCGACCTTTAACACCTGACATGGTATAAAAACCCACTTCCCTCCCTCTCTTACCCTCACTGCATATCGCAATAATTATTAGCGCATCTCCATCGCCACAAGAAGTTGGCGCTCCCCCCCCATGAAGTAAGCATTCCTCCTGGAATGCACTTCTATTGAGTCCGCAAGAAAAAGCAAGGAAAACCCTGCTTGTTAATCATAGTCTCCAAGCTCTTCAACGCACTTTTAAAAGTCTTCTCAAGACATTTTTTGGTGAGTTCTTTTTCTGTGTATTGAGAAACAACGAGAAACTCGGTTGTTTCTATGACCATTCTAGCTAGTTTAATTAGTTTGTCTTGCGCAGAATACCGAGGAGACATGGTAGCTTCACGGTTAGGATCTTTTAATGTTTGAAGCTTCTTTTTTTTTAGCTCCTTTTGCTCTCAAATCTTTACCATCAACTTTCCTTTTTAGAGTTTTGTTTTGGGTCTTTGGAAATGGGATTTTATGTTTCTGAATCTACAGACAAAATTGCTTTAGAGCTAAAAATGAACAAACAGAAAGTGTGAAAACATTGGAGCCCCCCCCTCTCTACTTCTCTTATTTATTTTTTATTTTTTTCAAGTCCTTAAATCTATTTTTATGTTTTCACTGAACTCCTTGAATTCTATCTAATTTCCGAACAAGATGCCCACAAAAATCTGAGTGTGATATTGTTCTTTTTTCACAGGCACACGAAACTTGAAACGCTGACTAACCCAAAACTCCAAAAACTTAGATTTATTTCAGTGTCATATACATTCATCCATTTTTCTAATACTGATTTTAACATTTATTTTTCTGGGAAATACTTAACAGTCCCTTATATTTGATTCTTTGTATTTTTGAACCAGTTCTTGGAAATTAAGGCTGCAAGAACAATTGGTGTCTAGTTTGTTTGTTTTTTTTTTTATAAAAAAAGTGAGAGAAAGGAAGAAAGACATAAATGCTGAGGATTTTAAGAGACCAACAACAACTGAAGTGGATACCTTGTAATAGTTCGTTGAAGTGGAGGGAGTGGAGAAGTTACAACAATTGTCGTAGAAACCATCAAACTAGCATCCGCATGAATTACCCTTTTTCCTCGTATTAGCTTCCGATCCAAAAATCACACAAACCCTTTAGGTCCATATCTAGTAGTCAACCATTTTATACCCTTGGTTTGGTTTCTTATTATGTTTGTTTTGTGTTTTTTTTTTTGGGTGTGCAGTAACCAAGTGTAAGACAGCAACAATGACGGTGACACCAAAGATTTCAATCAATGATGGGAACCTTGTGGTTCATGGGAAGACAATTTTAACTGGAGTTCCTGATAACATTGTTCTGACTCCTGGCTCTGGTGTTGGACTTGTTGCTGGTGCTTTTATTGGTGCTACTGCTTCTCATAACAAAAGTCTCCATGTTTTTCCTGTTGGGGGTTTAGAGTAAGCATTTTTAAGCCTTTCCTTTCATTGCTGATGATCTTAGGTTATGCGTTTTTTTTCTTTCTTTTGCATTCTTGGAGATGCTCACTTTCAATTTTTGTGGCAGGGATCTTCGATTTATGTGTTGCTTCCGATTCAAGTTATGGTGGATGACCCAGAGAATGGGGAAGTGTGGGAAAGATATTCCACTGGAGACTCAATTCATGCTAGTGGAAAGCAAGGGTGGTGGTGAAGAAGTTGATCAAGATGATGCACAGACAATCTACACTGTTTTCCTTCCCCTGCTTGAAGGCCAGTTCCGTGCTGTACTGCAAGGCAACGACAGGAATGAGATGGAGATTTGCCTTGAGAGCGGTGAGTAGATTATGGCAATTAAAGTGTCTGGTGCAACTAATATGTACCCACCCATGAGCCTAATCTCTCATTATTGAGACCACATCACAGACTTATGGGCTGTACCTGTCATTAGTTACCCTACTTCATATGGTCGAAACTACTGTTAATTCAGTCTCATCCTGTCGGTCACTAGTGAAGGAGACTTAATTCTGAAATTCTGGGTTGGGGCTGTCATTGGTGTGAACACTATCAGGCTGGAGAACCAATCAATGACTCCACCATCCAGATGAATCGTTTTTTTGGAGTTCCTTTCATTTGGAAGAAATAGATAGAGAGGATCGAGTTTGAAAGAAACCGAAACGATGTGTTTTTTTGTGTGGTTGATTTGGTTTTGCAGGCGATAGTGCTGTTGAAACCAACCAAGGCCTTCACCTGGTCTACATGCATGCTGGGACCAATCCTTTTGAAGTCATAAACCAAGCTGTAAAGTGAGTTCTCCACTTTATCTTTATCTGCACTTGCATTGAGTTTCAATTTTAGCCTGCAATTACAATTTTCCTAACAACTTTCATGAAAACAGGGCTGTGGAAAAACATTTGCAAACCTTTCTTCATCGGGAGAAGAAAAGGGTACGTTACATGTTTCTTTCATTTTGCATATGTTACCTCAATTTTTAATCAAGAAATTTGACCATGAGTGCAGAAAATTTTGAAGTGCTTTTCAATCTTATTTTGTGTTCTGTTGGATCTTGTGCAGATGCCCTCTTTTCTTGACTGGTTTGGCTGGTGTACTTGGGATGCCTTTTACACAGATGTCACCGCTGAGGGTGTCGAGGAAGGCCTTAAGAGGTAATTCAGAATTAATATGGAAGAGTCAATTAGATCCTATCGTGAATGAAATGTAGACTTAGATCTCCAAATATTGAGATTGAATGACTGGATTGTGTTCCAATTGCAAATGCAGTCTGTCAGAGGGAGGGACTCCTCCACGATTTTTGATCATCGATGATGGTTGGCAACAGATTGAAAATAAAGCAAAGGAGGATGCTAATGCTGTTGTACAAGAAGGAGCACAGTATGACCACTCTTTCTCTATCTCACAATACACACACACATGGAGACCGCCCAAGTGTCCATAGACATGATGGGCATTAGCTGGGATACTTTTCTGGATTAATATTTCTCCATTTTCGTTTTATTGTAATTTTGTTGATAATATCTGAAGACAGAGTGCTTGCAATTTTATTTATCGCAGATTTGCAAGTAGGCTTACTGGAATAAAGGAGAACTCTAAATTCCAGAAGAATGGTGAAAAGAATGAGCAGGCCGTAGGACTGAAGCTTGTTGTGGACAATGCCAAGCAACAACACAATGTGAAGTGAGTGATCTTAGTTCTATTTTGTCGTTAACTATTTGCTGCTGTGCTAGTGTTGCATTTTCATGAAAATATTTACCATAATACAGAAGGTTTGTCCATGATTCCTTTTAGTGTTAGGGAAATTGGCATCATGCATACGTGAGATGAAGTAAGGGAAGAGTATTAGCTGAAAACAGTGTAGTTTTTTTTCTTCACACTTTGCTTTATTTTTTTATCGCAGGTATGTTTATGCATGGCATGCTTTGGCTGGTTATTGGGGTGGAGTTAAACCAGCAGCTGCTGGTATGGAGCATTATGACACTGCCCTGGCTTATCCAGTTCAATCTCCTGGCGTGTTAGGCAACCAACCTGATATTGTTATGGACAGCCTAGCAGTTCATGGCCTTGGTTTGGTGCATCCAAAGAAGGTCTTCAACTTCTACAATGAGCTCCATGCCTACTTAGCATCATGTGGAGTTGATGGAGTGAAAGTCGATGTTCAGAACATTATTGAAACCCTTGGTGCTGGCCATGGTGGAAGAGTTTCTCTGACTCGTAGCTATCAACAAGCACTTGAGGCTTCAATTGCACGAAACTTCCCCGACAATGGATGTATTTCCTGCATGTGTCATAACACTGATGGAATCTATAGCACCAAGCAGACAGCTGTAGTGAGAGCTTCTGATGATTTCTATCCTCGGGATCCTGCTTCCCACACCATCCATATCTCCTCTGTGGCTTACAACACTCTATTCCTTGGAGAATTTATGCAACCAGACTGGGATATGTTCCATGTAAGTGGAAATGAATTAATTCTCGTTCTGTTAGTCCATCATATTTTTTTTATCCTGTTTGTTTATATATAACCCATAGGGAGGCTGAAACTAAAGTTTCAACATAGTTTTCATATTTATAACATGCAATCCATGGTTGCAGAGTTTACACCCGGCTGCAGATTATCATGGGGCAGCTCGTGCTATTGGTGGATGTGCAATCTATGTCAGGTATTTTTCTTTTTTAAAACTAATTTCTGTATCCAATTAATCTTGACATGAATTTATGAAACATATCACAAATCTCTGACATGGAAATATACTATCTTTCCATCCTGTGCAGTGATAAGCCAGGCCACCACAACTTTGATCTATTGAAGAAGCTGGTCCTCCCTGATGGATCTGTCCTTCGTGCTCAACTTCCAGGGAGGCCAACACGTGACAGCCTCTTTGTTGATCCAGCAAGAGATGGAATGAGGTGTGTTGCTTTTTCCCTCTTTGCATGCCAGTCATCTCTGTTTTAAGCATGCTCCATTTAAAATTCTCACTCTGAATATCATGTTTTGCAGCTTACTCAAGGTCTGGAATGTGAACAAATGCACTGGTGTGGTTGGTGTCTTCAACTGCCAAGGTGCGGGTTGGTGCAAGATTGAGAAGAAGACCCGCATTCATGACACAACTCCGGGGACCCTCACTGCTTCTGTTCGTGCCAGTGACGTTGACTGCATTGCTCAAGTTGCTGGTGCAAATTGGGATGGGGAGACCGTGGTGTATGCCTACAAATCAGGTAATTAACTTTCCAGTCCTTCCTGTAAAATATGAATATACTAAATTTTCTCTGGAAAAAAAAAAAAGAGGAGGACGAGAAGGGAAGAGAGAGTCTAAATGTCAGTCGTGCATTAATATACTAGCCCTGGCCCTCTCTATATGGCAGGAAATTGAGCCTTAATGTGAACTTCTCAAGTCGTGCATTAAATATCTTCAATTTCCGGTAGATTAAAGCAAAGTTTTCTTCAGTGTTGGTAAATAATGCCTTTTGAGCTTCCGGATTTATATCATGTTAACATGATCCTATCTTTGTTGGATTACAGGGGAGTTGGTTCGGTTGCCTAAAGGTGCTTCAATGCCAGTGACATTGAAAGTTCTTGAATACGAACTCTTCCATTTCTGTCCTATCAATGTGAGTCTTTCTCAAGCTGGTTTCTTTCTTTGTTGCTGCTGTGTTTAATGAGACATCTGTGATTCACTGAATGATCAAACTATTCATGTGCAGGAGATCACTTCCAACATTTCATTTGCACCAATAGGCTTGCTTGACATGTTCAACACAGGAGGTGCTGTGGAGCAGGTTGAAATCCAAATGGCTTCTGACAAGTCACCGGAGCACTTTGATGGTGAAGTCTCCTCAGAGCTGACCACTTCTCTCAGTGAGAACCGATCTCCAACTGCAACCATTGCGCTGAAAGTCAGGGGGTGTGGAAGGTTTGGTGCTTACTCTTCCCAAAGACCTCTGAAATGCACTGTGGGCAATGTTTTCACCGACTTCAATTATGACTCTGCCACTGGGCTAGTTACCCTGACCCTGCCTGTACCAGTAGAGGAAATGTACAGATGGCCTGTGGAGATACAGGTTTAAGCAGATTTAAGTAATGACATGTTACTAATATCAAGTGGAATGTCACCATTGTTAGGAGGGTTTCCTGCAAGTAGGTAGGGATGGTGGTGCATGACTTACGTGATGGATTTGTATTGCATAACATGGAGTGAGAGAGAGCCCTCACATTGTTGAATAACCAATGGCCAGCGATGCTGTTGTATTTCATTTATCAGCAATAAAAGTTACTTTCTTTTTATAATTCTACTGTGCTTCCTTTTTGTTATATCAGTTGCCAGATTAAATTGCTGCTAGGCCCATTAGTTGCTCAAAAAATGTGATGGAACAAAGGCGACGAGAATGTGCATTAAGAAAATTAACAATCCAATGCTATAAAATATAGACCTGGTAGGGCTCTGAAACAGCAGAACTTTGACATCCATCCAATGGCGTTTTTGCGTCTCTCTGTTTTAGGTAGCTTTTTTTACAGTATATGAGGAAAAAAATAATATTGTCAATACTCAATAGCAGAAAGGAAAGATAGGTTACTGGATTTATTTGATCTCACCTTCTGAGGATCTCAAATGCGAGCAGACAGATTCATTGCTTCGACTGATTTCCCTGTATGCTAATTTCAGCCTGCGCATACGAATCAGTTATGAATAGCGAGGTTTCAGAGAACACCAGTCAAGTAATCACTATATATCCCTTGACTCACATCCATAGAGTTGGTTGCCTGAAACACCAAAGATCCGAAGCCCAGGACATCATATGCTTCATAGAGGAGATAAAGGCCGATTAGCAATGAAAGATAACTCCAAGCTTGAATAGATTCATGTTTACAGATTTGCAATGTGCTGAATATAATAAAATTGAACTAACAAAAATGATAAAGAACACCTAACTATAACAGTGGTTGTTTTCAGGGCCATACTTGGATTCTTTAGTGCTCAAATATATGGACAAAGTAATTGATGTGATTCACACCCAGAACAGACAGCGGTTGCCTGATTTTCCATATTCCAAAGGAATTTCAAAGATTAGGAGTACCAAACAAAAAATAATAAAAATAATTGTTGGATAAAAGCTCTGGTTTCCTCGATTGTATATATCTCTGTTCTTGTCCTTCCAGAGTACAGCCTTCCTATGATACATGTCAAAGCTTCAGATTTGCATGGTCACCAAATGCAGAGGATGCAGCAAGAATTTTTTAAGATTTGACATTCACCTGTTTAACTTCTTCAAATTCCATTAAAATGGAGCACGCTTTAAGTGCAAAAGCTACGAATTAGCACTTGGATACCCTCTTTTGACCGTCTTCTTGAACTAATTAAAGGGTTCCTTTGACGGGTTTTAACTCAACAAACAGCCCCTTATAATTAAATTATAAGAAAATACATTTGGGTTTGGGATTTGAGCGAAAACTTTGCGCACATAATCGATGCTTCCAATAGGAGAAAGAGCTGAAAAGGAAAGGATTTTGGAAAGCAAGGAAGAGATGCTGGGGACGGGGAGGAACAGCGTGAGGACTGCGGAATGGATTTGTTGGAGAATACGCATGCTGGGACATTTTTGGACCCTTTGAAACGAGTCGTTCTGTTTCCTTCTTCTTCCAGCTCTACTTCTTGTTAGGGCTTCAGAGAGGGTTTTTCGGTTGGTGTTTTTTGTGCCGTTGAGCTTGAACCCGGGAAATGTAACTGATTTTTAAAAATTAGTATGTTTTAAGTTTTGACTGACAAGGACAGGTAAAAGATCGGGCCTTTTCCACTTTCGTCGCGCTGGCCGAATAGGCCTCTGAAGATTTTCATGAATCTAGCTTTATTTTATGAGGCGTGGGCCTATGATATATGATGATAAAATTTTGAGTAAATTATTCTTTAGTCCCCCAGTTTTGAACATGGTTATAATTTAATCCTTCATATTTAAAACTATACACTTTAATTCCCTAACTCTTGTTGATTTTGACTTTTGAGAGGTCCATTAGTTTTTCTGACGTTGAACATCTAGCAACATTTATGGACTCGATCGGTAGGGAAGTCCAAACGAGTTTATTAACAGAAACAAACATAATTTTAATTGATTTTTGCATCAAGCAAAAAGTTTTGTGAACATGTTCTATAAGCATGTCATTTTTATAATTTTTTTAAATTATTTTCTTTGTTATTTTTTGGTTTCTTTCTAATCAGGTTTAGTATATTTATTTAATTTGAAATTTACTAGTTATTTTAATTTAACTCTGATATTTAGAGTGTATTAAATCAAAATTCTCTCCACAGTTTAGTTCTAATTTTAAGGTTCGTGAACTCTAGCTTTATTATATTATATAAAAAATGACTTTGGGATAAAAAGAAGAATTAACCCAATTTATTCTTAGCTGGTGTTTATTCTATCCTTAAAAAAAAATTATCCAAGATTGCATATATTAAAACTATTATAAAAAATCATTTAAAAAAAATGCAATCTATATAATTTAAAAAAAAATCACAAATAAATCATATCAATCTTTTTAAAAATAAAACACACTCGCTATTACAAAAAAAATAATTGCAATATAAAAAAGGCTAAAGAAGAGAAAAATATCA
>Ga0325402_1001019_pt1 | contig 21830 bp, 8 predicted proteins | sample PopdelMetagenome_22_FD_207212 | JGI IMG/M metagenome (GOLD analysis project Ga0325402, IMG submission 207212) | Populus deltoides microbial communities from Bellville, Georgia, United States - Xylem-PdKOR-R3 | ecosystem: Host-associated > Plants > Phyllosphere > Stem > Wood/Secondary xylem...
TTTTTATAAAAAATATTATTATAATACATTTAAAGCAAAACATATTTTAAAAAACATTACCTACCACACCCTTAGAGCATGTTTGGGAACGCGGCCGCGGCTGCGTTCTTAAAAAATTTGAATTTGTTTTTGCTAAAATTTAATATAATTTGTATGTTTTGGATCGTTTTAATGTGCTGATATCAAAAATAATTTTTAAAAAATAAAAAAAATTATTTATACATATTTTAACATAAAATATTATTTAAAAAACACCCGCAACCACACCACCAACCATCCAGAAAACAAAAGGTTGCATTCTTGCATAGCATGAGTGGTCAGCAGTCTTATCGCCCCTGCCATTAAAGGATAACACCAACGCCATGACCAATCATGGTGGGGTAAAATCAAAATGAGTTGTTTGTTTTGTTTTCATTCCATCATGCGAAGGAAAGAAGATCAAAATGAGTTTCTGTGGTGGGGTAACATCAAACAGCAAAAATCACATGCCAACTCTTTTCTTGTGCATGTCTTAACAGCCGAAAGCACCCTAGTCAAAGCTCTTGTCTTCCACCTTGAAAATATATATATTTCTGTAATAATTTTCAATATGGTGTCGTGGTATCATACTACACCCTCCCACGATGCCGACGAGATTAAAATATCTTCGCATTATATCATATTTAGTGTTGCTATTTTTGCATTTTTTTAAGATATATTTGGATTGAAAATTAATATATATTTTGTTATGTTTTTTTTTTATGGTATGATATCTTTAATTTATTGTATTTTTAAATAAAAAATACTTTAGATCACCTTATATAATACATGCTAAATCTATTATTTAGATTCATTCCTAGCTGCCAAGAAAGATGCAAACAAGAACAAAGGTCAGGACGAGTAGGATATTAGGACATGAAGCAATGCTAGGATATATTTATTTTTGTGTTTTAAAAATATATTTTTTAATTTTTTATTTACTTTAAATTAATAACTTTTAGTATTTTTATATTATTTTAATATAACAACGTTAAAAATAATTTTTTAAAATAAAAAAATTATTATTTTATTACATTTTCAAATAAAAAATACTTTTAAAAACATTAATAACCGTACTCACGGACACCTTTAAATGAAGTGGGGGCTAATGTCATTTGGTGCCTTCATCAGGAGGGATAATGGAAATGACTTTGATTGTACTATTTTTGTTCTGGTAGCCACTCGAGCATTGCAGAATATATATATATATATATATATATATATATATATATATATATATATATATATATATATGTTTTTATTAATGAATGGAAGCATAGTGGAGTGGAATATCACGTGCGTCCCGTACCATCACCATGTGCTTTCATGTCTTGAATACATTTCATATTCGTAGAAATATTGCCTTTTGAAACTTAATAAAGGTGAGGATAAGTATTTGTTTGATGATCAGAAGGCATATGGGGACTTGGAGATTTGAGGGAGATTTTTCTGATTCCGAGATTAAGGCTCCTGCTATATGTTCAAAAGAAGACCCTGTGTTTTTGTTTGCTGCCTCCAAGTTTCCACACATGAATATGAAGTGTTCCTTACTCTTCTTCTTTTTTTTTGTTTCTTTGTGTGGATTCATTGAATAGCATATTGGAATTTGGGAATTGACTTAGGCAATAAAGAGTAGCCGGCGGATATACGAAGGAGGTGAAAATGAATAGGGCTCGATTGGGCCCAAACTAATATTAAAAAGAAAAAGGAGAGGAAAAGATGAGGAGAAAGAAAAAAAATAAATAAATTAGTCTCAACTAAGACTAACAGGCCTAACACTGTAAGCCCAACCAGGTCTAATAGCAACTCCAACGCGGGAGTCAATAGGATAGTTAAAATTAAAAAAAAATAATATTTTTACCTATTATTTTTAGTTTTAACAACTCCAACAGGATATCTATATGAATAGCTGAAATATCTTTTCTTGCTCTAAAATGTCATTTCTACACTTCTCTATAGAACAACCAAAAGCAAGAGAAAGTATATATATCTGTTGGCCAACATTTCTTTTCTTGGTTTCCTAATTTAAAAATAGAACAAAAAAAAAAACCTGCAAATCTCAAAGCCTTGTGCCTCAGCTTCTTTGTGGTTTGGAAAAACAAGAAGCAGTTGTCCTCCGATTAATTAATAACATCAGTTGTGTCCCTGCTATGTTAATTAGTTGAAACCAAAAAGAATGCTTGCTTAAATACTTTTTTTTATTTTCTTTTTTTTTATCTCTTGATTCTTGAGACCTTTTGATGTTAATTTGTTATTTGCGATGATTGCTTTCTTTCTTTCTTTGTTATTTTATACTTTTGATATGGGTTAAGGAAGACAGTTTTCTTATATGTTGTTGTCTATGAAAAAATTAAGAGGAAGTAATGGTGGTGTCTAGTATTGATGAAAACATAGAGTGACATATCTTAAATTTATTCTTGATTGTCTGTTTTAATTCGGGGTCAATTATATTTTGTTTTATTGGAAATGCAACCAAACCAGTATATCAATCCTCTTTTAGTTTCCAAAGATGGCCAAATTCTAATGGTTGTATGATCAGATTAATGTTAGAATAAGTAGGAGGCAATACTTATTATTAATTCACATTTATGGAAACTACAAAATTGCTAGACATCGAATATGAGCTTCCCTTACACTCTCTTATGAGGTTCTAACTTGAGTTTTTTTTTTTTTTTAATGTAGATGGATTCAAATTTTCCAAGCTCCTTTACCAACCTTCTTTTAAGCGAGTTAGAAGATATTCTCTCTCAACCAAGTGATTCTAATCAATTAATTGATAACTTAACATACTCGAATTTAAATGTCCATACAATAAAAAAACACATAGAAGTAAAAAGTTCTCACCGGAGGAAGATTGTTTACTTGTGTCTGCATGGTTAAATACAAGCAAAGATCCAATTACAGGAGTTGAACAACAAACAAAACAATTTTGGGCTCAAGTACATGCTTACTTTGTAGAGAATGAAGAAAACTTGAATAATCATTTCCAAATAAGCATCTCAAGTAGATGGCAATAAATAAATAGAGAAGTCAGTAAATTTGTTGGATTTGTTGCTCAAATTAAAAATCGTAAGCAAAGTGGAATGACCGAAGAATCAAGGGTAATTTTAATATTCATTTCCATGTTAAATTGTTTAACACATATTTTAACATTGTTAAATTTTTCTAATTTTAACCAAATTAATGATGCTCGACAAATATATGCTTCTTGTGTTGGCAAACAATTTCAACTAGAATATTGTTGGGTTATCTTAAAAAAAGAACCCAAATGGCAATTTAAGTGTGCAAGTCAACATCAAAGGTTAAACAAGAAATAAAAAAAGTCATGCCAATACAAGTCTGGCATCATCAGCTTCATCTACCTCTGATTCTGTTAGTTTAGGAGAAGATAGTGGACCGTTGATCTATCAAGATAGACCAATTGGTTAAAAGGCTGCAATGGAACGACTTAAACGTAGATAAGGAAAAGATAAAGTTGGGGAGATAATTGTAACCAATCTCTTACAACAATTCAAGGATACTCTAGTTGAAATTGAGGATAAAAAAAACGAGACAAGAAAATTATGTTAGAGCAACAAGCTATGATAATTCAACAAAGTTAAGAGAAACAAGAATTGGACAAGATTGAGAAAGAAGAACAAATTATGAAAATGGATATTTCTAATTTGGATCCAATTTTTGTAGTGTATTTGCAAAAAAGAAAGTTAGAAATTATGCAAAAGAAGGGTTTTAATTTTTAATTAACTTGATTGATTTATTGTTTAATGTAATGTATTTTTAATTAAATATGTATAAATTTCTTAGTTGTTTTAAATATATTGTTATAAAATTGATATCAATTCATAATACTTTTTTCAAGTTCTTCTAACACTCAACAATAATAAGTAGGATTAATTAACTTAAAAGATAACAACCATAATGAAAAAACATATAAAATACTTGAAATTATGATAACATAAGAAGCTAAAATCTAATGATTCTACTCGTTGTCATATTGTTCTCACAAATGTTCAAATCTTCTTGAAGTTGAGAGCTAGTTGCTCTATCCCTGATTCAATAGTGAGTTTGAAGAAAATCATGTAGTTCTGGTATTTCACCTTATGACACTGATATAAAGGAATTGACTTCACTTTCACAATCAAATCTAATGTTCATTGCTTCTTCATCCTTAATAATCATATTATGCATTATTATGCAAGCTTTCATAATATTTGCAAGCATTTCTTCATCCTAATATCGCACAAGTCCATGTACAATTACAAAACGAGATTATTGCACCCCAAATGCCCGCTCCACATCCTTTCTTGCAGACTCTTACTTACTTGCAAAATATTTTCTCTTTACCTTTAATGGCCTTGGAATTGTCTTAACAAAGGTTGGCCAATTAGGATAAATCTCATCTGCTAAATAATATCCCATTGTATATTCATGCCTATTAATTGTATAATTGATAGGAGCAGTACAACCTTCAACAAGTGCAGCGAAGATGGATGATCGATCAAGAACATTAATATCATTTAATGATCTAGGCATTCTAAAAAAGTCATGCTATATCCAAAGATCTTGTGAAGTCACTGCCTCTAGAGTTATAGTTGGTTCACGACAATGACCAATATACATCTCATGACATGCAGTTGGACATTTCTCCCATTTACAATACATACAGTCAATGCTCCTTAACATCTCTAGAGATCCACGCTGCTCTCAAGTTGATAATAATCGAGCAATATCAGTCTCATTCGGTGCCCTTAGATACGAATCACCAAAAACTTCTACAATTGCTTTGACGAAAGCCAAATCTCTAAGACTTTTTATCGCAGTGCTTTCCCCGATTTAAAGATATTCATCAGTAAGATCTGCAGGAATACCATATACAAGTATCTTGTGAGTTGCAGATACCTTTTGAAGGCAAGATAAACCAAAAACACCAAGAGCATTTGTCCTTTATTTGAAATATGGATTGTGAGCTTCTACTGCATTTGTGATCCGAAGAAAAAGACGACGACTCATCCTAAATCTCTTTCAAAATTGACTTTCAGTGAATTTTGCAAAATAATCATTATATAGCCTTAACTTACATTCCTTTCTATTATGATTGACAATATTGTGACTAAGAATAGAGCCACGATACTCTGTTCTCTGCCCTTTATTATTCGATTCTTATTCAGCAACCACTGCGATAGCAACTTGAAAGGCGAACATGAGAATGTCATCATCAAAATCAAAAGCATCATAAAATTAAAATTAGAATGATTCATGATGAATTTTAATGAAATAAAATAAAGATTGGAGAGAAGAAAATGATGAGAAAAAATGTTTAGGTATATGAGAATATTTATAGATGGATTTGTTTTTCTAAATTTTGAAATCTTAGAATGTTGGCGGTTATTTTTTTCAAAATTTGAAATCTTAAAATTTGAAATGTTGGCGGTCATTTTTTCAAAATTCAAAATCTTAAAATCTGAAATGTTGATGGTTATTTTTTTCAAAATTTGAATATTGTTGGTTATTTTTCAAAGTTTGATTTTTTTTAAAAAAAATCTCAAAATAAAAATTTATAATGTTTGTGGTTTTTTTCAAAGTTTGAATTTTGAATTTACTTTTCAAAAATCAAAATTTTAACACTAATATATAAAACTGAAAATTAAAAATATTCATATAAATAAATTTAAAATTTAAAATTTTTAAATTTGAACTTAAAATTATATCTTTTAACTTTCATAATACTTCATTAATTTTAAATTTAATTTTATAAATTATTCATATTAATTATATAATTAATAACATCATGATTATATTATATATAATATAAAATTATTTTAATATAAAATATATTAAAATATAATTGGCTCTTCAAAATAGCTTTTTACCATTGGAATGCATATAAACAAAAAACTATATTTACACTATTCAAAAAGCCATTTTATCAATTTGGCTCTTTACTATGGAGATGCTCTAATACCCCATGCCTAACCAAGTCAAACAACTCGATGGATATGGAAGAAAAGAAAAGAAGGAATACAATGAGAAGCAAGCATGCATTGAAACAGAGGAGAAGAGAGATAAAAATAGATGAAAAAGAAAAGAAAAGAAGAACAAGTCATCACAACACAACCAAGCTCCATCAACAATATGAGTCACACTAGAAGGAAGGCCCCACCGAAACAAATTCAACAACAACAACAACAAGGAAGGCCATCATCAAAGCCACAACACCACATTAAATAGCTAGTCTTGTTCATATGCTAGCACGTGTAATACACGCACTAGGAAAAATCTCTCTCATTTCTCTATTTCAATCATTAATTCTTCAATAACTCTCTAATTCATTTAGTGTTTTGGCCAAACCAAACTCAATAAAAGAGAGGAAAAGAAAATGAAAGGAAATAAAGAGAAAAAAATGGCCTAAAGCCCACACACTTGACCCAATTAAGCTTGAGGGGAAGAAAAGGAAGAGAATGAGATAAGGGAATAGGAAAGATGAAAGATTGAAGGAGAAGGAAAGGCCTAACCAGGCCTATGTACTTGGCTCAACCGAGCCCAAATAAAGAAAAAGGGAAAAGGAAGAAAGGAAGAAGAAAGGAGAAGATAGGACCTGACCAGGCCTACACATTTGACCCAACCAATCCCTAGAGGAAGAAAAAGAGATAAGAAAAGGAAATAAAGGAAAAAAGAAAAAGAATGAGGAAGCCCATCTAGCCCAAAACCCTAGACTCAACTAAGCTTAAGGGAGAATAAATAAGGAAGAAGGAAGGAGAAATAAAGATGGTTGTTCGGTGAATCTCCTTGCGTGGTACACTAATTTAGGTACACTCTTGCACAAACCACCACCTAAATGACTCGCTTGGCAATTTATTAGTGTGAGCACCTACCTCTATATATTGCTTTACAATATAGACAATGTGGCACATATATAAATAGTTAATTTTATAGATTACCTACGCGGTGAAGGTAATTATTTTCTATAATTACTCTCGCTTGGTATGTTTGCTACTCTAATTTAGCTGTAAGGATGAATCATGTTAGAATCAACCACACATGACACCTGTGCCTAGTGCTAGATATACAATAAATGTAATCATATCACTTTATCATGTTCTTTTTGCTTTTTAGGTGTTGGTTTTTTTTTTTTCATATAAGAAACTTTTCAGCCTCTTTAATTATAGATCCTTCACCTTCGACCAATGCTACTTCAGCTAGTCACTCATTTTCAAATCATAGCCAATCATAACATCTTAATGTTGGGGCAACATATCATTTTACACCAAATACCACATGACTCATTTATATGGAATCCTACACTGACTTCAAACAACTTGAAGTAAGTGATTGTAAGAAATTTAATATCTTGTATCTTGGTTATACTTTAATTCATACACCTTAGTGTTTCCTAAAACTACCTACCATTTTACATGTTCTTGATATCATAAAATCTTTGGTTTCTATATGACAATTTGCTTTAAATAAAGATTTTTTTTAAAATTTAACAATCATTTTTGTCTTGTCAAGGATTGAGTTTCCAAATTCATTTTTGTTTATCCAGTATAGTTAAAGATAGTTTAAACTAAAATTTAACAATCATTTTTGTCTTGTCAAGGATTGAGTTTCCAAATTCATTTTTGTTTATCCAGTATAGTTAAAGATAGTTTAAACTAGCTTCAGTACCAATCCTACGCATCGAGTCCTCTAAATAACTTTTGGATACTATCCTAGAACAAAAGAGACAGACAAAGAAGACAAGATAGAAAATGAAACAAATAAAGAATTGTGTTTAATAATGATGTACAAGATAAAATAACTGTTTTTATATCATGTTTGGTTATAGTGGACAAGACATAATAAAATATGAAAAAATCTATTTTTATTTTTATTATATATTATTGTCAAACTTACATATTTAAAAAATAATTAGATATTTTTTACTTTAGTTTATAATGAATGTTGAAATTAATAATATTATAGTGGCCTTAGTTATAAAACTAGAACTGATTAGAGTTTTGAAATTAATATTATTATAATAACCTTAGTTATAAAACTAGGACTGATTAGATGGGTTAACCTAGGGCTTGGACTGGTCTGATTTTTAAAAAAATAGAGAAAGGATTAAATTGACCTGATCCAGTAGAAAACCCCAAGTCAATCCGGGATAAAATATGGGTCAAAAACCCATTGATTTTTTTTTTGATTTTTTTTGGTTAAAATAAAGTTGCTTTGATTATTTTTTTTATAAAAAACCTAGGTCTCCCTACCAGTGACCTGAACCTTGCCTTAGGTCAACTCCTGAGTCAAGTTTTAAAACTATGATGATAATCACTTTTACCCATACATTGATATAGGTCAACTCATGTTGACCCTTTCGACTTATGACCTAGGCCTTGCCCTAGTCGACCCCCAAGTCGAGTATTAAAATTATAATAATAATAATTTTTATCTTTATATTGACTCGGGTCAACTCAGGTTAATTTTCTTAATCCGTGACCCGGACCTTGCTCCAGGTTCACCCCCAAATAAAGTTTTAAAACTATGATAATAATATTTTTATTTTATGTTGACCTGGGTTAACCCGAGTTGACCCTCCTAACACGTGACCTAGGCTTCACACCAAGTCGATCCCCCGAGTTGGATGTTAAAACTATGATAATAATTATTTTTGTCCTTATATTGACCTAAGTCAACAATCAACCTCACTCGTGACGTGGGCTTTGCCCGTGTCAACTCTTTTAAACTAGGATTTAAAACTATAATAATAACCATTTGTATTATTACACTAACTCGGGTCAACCCTACCCGTGCCCAAGCCTCAACTAGTGACTCTGGCTTTGACCTGGATCAACCTTGGAGCTTGGTTTTAAAAATACAATAATTAATATTTTTATCCTAATGTGTCTTAATTGAATAATTTTGAAATTAAGAGTTTTTTACAAGGATGTTTTAGGAATAAAAAATAAAAATATCGTCTCTAGAGACATGTCCCTTCTGTACCTCCTATTTTGGAAGTACAAAAATTCACTCTAAAATTATCTTAGAGACAGAAACCAAACACTCCCTAGTGTTTTATCACAAAAATTATTTGTCTCTGTCTCTTCAACCAAACATATTTTTGTTTCCACTGTCTTCGTCCCTTCTATTTCAGGATAATAATCAAACACCACCTTAGTGTTTTATCACAAAAAAACTATATCTGAAGTCTGGAATCAGCATCTTGGTCGTTCACACTCTCGCTTCTTGCATCAAATTCATCTTAATCATTCACACTCTCGCTTCTTGCATCAAATTCTCTTTAATAAAGTTATTCTAGTTTCATCCTTAACCAATTATCATTTTAATTATATAACTTACCATTAAAGGCAATTTCAGTTGATCTCATTATATTCATCAAAGCATGTTAGTTTGGCTCCCTTAGACTTAGCTTTTATTATGTTTAGGGTTCCTCACCAATTTTTATAGTGAATGAATTTTTTGTTGATTATTTTTCTAAATATACCTGATTTTGTCCTTTAAAAAATAAATCCAAGATTTATGATGCTTTTTTTTTTTCAATTTTAAAAGTTAATTGAAAATTAATTTGGAATCATATAAAATAATTTTACAGTAATTAGAATGGTGACTTTTAAAAACTAAATTCCTATTTTAACAGTATAGGTATTGATCATTCTACCTTCAAAACTGTTATTCTTATCATCAACTGAATATACACACCACCTCTTCAACATCAATCTATTTTACTAAAACTTTTTAAACGATACCCTAACTATGCATTTTTAAATATTTTTGGTTACTCATGCTTTTTGTTTCTACGTCTATGTAACAAACATAATCTTGATTTTTACTCTGTCTCATCTTTCTTTCTTGGTTATAGTCTAGTCATCGAGGATATCATTGTATAGATGTCTTTACTTGACATGTTTATATTTTTTATTATTAAACATTCCATGAGTCCTCATATTTTATGCCAAGTCCACTTTATTAGTTTCATCTATGTCATTATAATACTTATGTTCCTGTTTTTTTTACTGTCAATCCTTCATGGATTAGCATTCCTATATCTATGTTGTTACCTCATCTTTTTATTTCATCCTCTACCTTACCTCATTTCGCTTTGTCTTCTAGTTATGAGACTCTTTATGATGCTCCATCATTGGTCCCCTTTTCAATCTTTTTATCTAGTTTTCATTCCTTAACTCCAATTCAGTCTCTTATTATCTCTTATCATTTATCTATCTATAAGACTTTACCTATTACTTCTAATCTCAATGTTGTTAAGGATAACAGTTCCTCTAGTTACTTTTCTTCTTTAAATCTCCCATCATATATTCATATCCATATTCACTCCATAACCCTTTGTCCACCTTAACATAAACACTATCCTATCTCTCATTTTTCCTTAAATAAGGTTACTTACACTTTTATTAAAACCTACTTGTTTACATTAAGGCCAAACAAAATTCTAAATAGAATCTAATAATGACTACAAAAACTGATACATTGGTTCATAATCACACCTGATCTTTTATTCATCTTAATGCCTCTATAAGCATTGTTGGTTGCAAGTAAGTGTACAAGATTAAATAGAAAATCGATGGGTCCATTAAACTCTATAAGGCTCGACTAATATCCAAATGGTATCATCAACAATAAGGTATTCAATTTGATAAGACCTTTAATGTAATTGATAAGCTAGCAACAGTTCATACTATTTTTGCTATTGTTATTTCTCAAGGTTGGTATGTTCGTTAGTTAGATGTTCATATTGTCTTTTTTAATGTTTTTCTTGACACTGATGTTTACATGCAACCAAGGTTGTTAAAAACACATTTTTAACACGGCATGGAAAATACAAAATAAACTTTGATCGTAAAAACAGATCGTAAAATCATAAAATCGTAAGGAAATTTTTTTTCATACAGAGTTCAAGCACCTTAAAATGTACGGTTCAAATAAAAATTCATACATAATTCAAGCACTTTAAAATACTTGGTTCAAATATAAATTCATACATAATTTAATTAACTTTTCATTAACTAACAATTAACAAACTTAAAACAAACAATTTTGCTGGTGTGGAAGCAATTCAAGAATCAATTCAAATCAATCATGTAATTAATCCAAACATTTAGGTTATGGAAGCTTGCATAAAGAACTCACAAAACTAAAGCAATAAGGCTCAAATTAGTTCATCATGTTTGATATGGAATATGCATGTTGAATGCTCTTTGCAGCATTTAAGCAATCTGAATATTTGGGTTATTCACGAGTAATCAAAACATGACACATGTAAGCAACAAAGATAGATGAACCTACTCTTTATCCACTATTAGTCAAGCATGCTTGGAACTTGTTTATGTAGTTACTAAACCTTTACTGGGAGAAGCTTTTGTGGTTTTATGCTGACAATAACTCCTACAAGGGCTGCCCTTTACCCGAAAGGCAATCCTCTGCGGGTGAAGAGCCTATTCCAAAAAGAAATTCAACTAGTGAATTAGAGAACTCAAGCCGCCATTCAAGAGTGTGCCATAGCCATATTTCTGCAGTAGGGCTTTTTAAGGAATTCAGTGGTATTTTCAGCTAACCAACTAACCATATTTTCTTTGTTTTGCTTAAGAGTGTGTCGTGCAAGCAACTAAGGGAGGTGTTTGTTGAAGAATTATAAATTCTACTATGCCAATAGGCAACGTTGAAAAATAACATTAAAAAAACTATTGACAAAAATACATGTTAACTTTCTCTAGTATTCTGTTTCTGTTGGTCTAACAGAGATGACAAGATTAAGGGTCATCACTCACCAGTTTGATTTTTCAAATGAAGAAAGATAAACTTGATTCTGTTAAACCACCCATTCCTTTGCACTAACCCCCAAGAAAAAAAAAAGATAAAAGCAAAATAAATGCTTGTAATTTGACCTCAAAATGGCATACATATATATAGTATAAGATAATAGTCTTTTTTTCAGCGCATATAATCCAGGAGAAAGAAAGTAAAACATGCATCCATACAAAATTTTATATTCTTGAATTGGTGGTTTGGCTTCACCATCTTATCAGCTAAGTAAGAGCTGGTAATGGACCCCAAATGAGAAAACAATTCAGTTGTCTGCACAAAAGCCAAGCTACCCATCCCCCACATTGACAATTATTTTAATTTGCCAAAACAATTAAATCTGTCGGACTACATTTCTCTTTATCTATATAACATATTAAGAACACACTCTCCATGTTAGTATAATGCATTTAAATTCTAGTCTCAATATTTAAATCTAGAAAATTAAAGAAAGAAAACAAACCTCCTTAATATAGAAATAATTCGATCACCATAAGAATAGACAAGCGAAGTTCACTCTCTGCTGCTTTTTGGAAATGAGCTCATATTTTCTTCGGACATCTTGACAACTAGAAATCCTCTGTAATAGACACAGAGTGGAAATAACAGTAAGAGGGTTTAACACCAAGATTCTCATATCAAAATTAATTAGTTTCCCTGGTAATGATCAACTAAGAAAACTAATTCAGAAGCCTCATAAACAAATAAACTTCAAGGTTGCAGATCACTTACCAGATTAATTGATTTGCTTCCTAAAAGTACAAGTCAATGGAGATTCAAAGAATGAAGAGGATGTCGTCGTCCGTTGGTGAGTGAAGGAAAAAAAAAGAGGGCTGAAGGTTAAAGAGAGGCAGATTGCAATGATGAACTGATGGCTTGTTTTGGAACAGTCAACAGTCACCATTGAAGGACTTTAAGGAAGAGAGGTTTGGTCATTGCCCGCTAGGGTTAATAAAGAAGGATGGATGGCTAATTTTTTTGACCTTTTGGTGTAGTTATTGTAACTGCAATGCAATATATATATTCCTTATAAAATCATGAAATCGAGCTCAAAATCATGATTTTACATGATTTTAACCGATTTCAACGATTTAATATGATTTTGCTGCGATTTTATTGCTTTTTGAGTTTTTAAGCCGATTTAACACGATAAGCATGTATTAACTCGTAAAATTATACAATTTTACGAGTTAACTCGTGATTTTAACAACATTGCATGCAACAACCTTTTGACTTTATTGATCTTAACCTTTCTTTTCATGCATGAAAACTTCACAAATCTCTCTATTGACTTCATGTGCATTGTTCGATTGGCTTTGCCAATTCTTCTTAGGTTTTATACTTTATAGGTGTCAAACTGACACTTCATTTTTTATAAACAAATCCTTAATTACCCTTATCTATATTCTAGTTTATGCTGATGATATCTTTATCACATGTAATGATCTTTCTTCTATAACTTAATTGATTGCTCATTTTAATGTAAAATTCTCTATTTGAGACTTAGGTTGTCTAAGTTACTTTTTTGGAATTGAGATGAAATATACTTTTTATTAGATATTCTTCTCCAAGCCTGGCTATGCCTCTTACATTATGCATATAATAGGTATGTCTCGATGTCAACTAGTTTTCATATTGATGGCTATTAGTTCTTGTCTTTTTACCACCTCTAAAAGTGGTTTTGCTTATTCTGACTTTGTTTTATATTGTTTAGTGATTGTTTCTCTTCAATATCTTACTTTTATATGATCAAATATTTCTTTTGTTGTTAATAAGGTTTGTTAGTTCAATCTTGCTCTGTTTAAGGACCATTGACTTGTTGTACTTCTTTTTGATCGAAATGTAAGTATATAAAAGATAAAAAAAAAAAACAAGGCTGGAGAACCAACACGTTCATATACAAGGATAAACAAAAGGGAACAGGCTCTCTGTCAAAACATTAACATCAAACTCATCATAAAAAAGAGAGGACAAAAGAAAAGGAGGAGCTGACATTGGTTAAATAAGGAATCGTATCCGTGATAAGGTGCCCAACCTAACCAAAAAGCAAAAGGCAAGGCAGTACAACATTGCTAATTATCAACCAAACACAAGACGTGCATAGAGAAAGACCGGAAAAAACCAGTAACCAATACAGCATAGCAGACGATGAGCCACCTGAAACTTGATCAGCACAACAAAGGACAAATAACCAGCAGAGAACAAAACAATAGAAGACACCTATTTGAAATGAATTTCAGCAAAAGAAACAATTTCCAGGAGAGCAAAGAAACAATAACAACAACAACATCTAACCATCGAAGCATAACCACCCTTGAGCTTCTTAGCCAAAAACAACAACAACACTACAAGAAGACTCAACACCACAAGAAGATAAAACAACAAGACATTGCATCAACCAACCAGGAGCAGAAAATGATTGTCTTCATGAAAATGCAGTACCATATAGAAGAGAACTTGAAATCTGTGAAAAACAACATCAATGAGCATGCATTTGTCTTCAAACCATTGACTTGTAGTACTTAAATGTATCTTATGTTGTGTACATGCAACATCTTTTTTTACTTATCTTTTACTATCTCTTCTAATCTCCTACTGCATGGCTTTAATGGCTCTGATTGGATTGATAATGTCGATAATTTAAAGTCTACGGGTACTTATGCTATCTATCTTAATCATAACTATATCTCTTGGAAGTTTGGTAAATAGAAAATAGTTGCACGATTTTCTACAAAGACTGAATATAAGGCTATTGCTAATGTTGTATAGTTATGATGACTTTTCTTTTTATTATTTAAACTTGATTATTTATCATTTTCTCCTCGTGTCTTATGGTGTGACAGTCTTGGAGTAATTTATTTCATAGCTAATCTAGGTTTTCATTCATGCATGAAATATATTGAAATTAATTTTTATTTTATTTATGACATGATTGTGAAAATAAAATTACAAGTTCAATTTGTTGCCATTGATGATCGAATAACAAGTATTCTTACCATATCATTGAGCTATTCTCGTGTAATCGTTTTTTAATCTAAGCTTGATATGTGCTTCTACCCATAATCAACTTGCGGGGCATATCAAAGAGCCTCATTGGATTTTTTAACCATACAAGGAGACATACATTTCTTGTTCAAAATTTTCATATTCTAATTTGAGACATACTTTTTTTTTTGTTGTGTATTTTTCTATTTGTATTAGGATTAACACGCAAATATAGGGCCTGTTTGTTTCTGCGTTTCAAAAGCGCTTTTGATAAAATTTAAAATTTTTTTATTTTTTTATTAACTTCAAATTAATATGTTTTTAGTGTTTTCAAATCATTTTGATGTGCTGATGTCAAAAATGATTTTTAAAAAATAAAAAAACATCATTAGCATGTATTTTGGCACGAAAAGCTATTTGAAAAGCAACCGCAACCATACTGTCAAACACACTCATACACACACTTGTCATCTATCAAAAACACACTCGATCTAATACAGAAACTCATAGCAAAGGACATGATTTTTTTTTGTCGCATTCTCCTTCTCTTTCTCTTCTTCTTTCTGTCCTCTTTCTCTTCTTCTTTCTGTCCTCTACTTTTATATTAATAAATGTCTTTTCGGTTAAACATGTCTCAGTGCAAAAATCCTATGTGTTTTGACTTTGTTTTTCCCTCAAAAATTGTTAGAATGCGAAGGAGATATTTGGAATTCAAATGAGACGATGATCATTATGATATATGTCGGCAGTCGGCATATATCTATTGTGCTTGAATTATTACTTTGGTGATCATGAAACAGCAAACTCAGCTAAATTTGTTCCAACTTAGCGGCACAGTGGCACATTTTAAATTGGTTTTTAATGGATTATGTATTCAATTTCATCTTCAAGTTAGATTATGGAGGAATCAACCTAGATTTATTCCTCTCTAATTAATTCAACCATGAAACAATTTCTTTTTGAAAAGTATTAATTTATACATTGGAGATTCAAGTAAACCTTAGAAATAAAGGAGCCTTTTCTCTTATCTTTTTGAAACAGAATTAATTATGGATTTATAGGGGGATTAGTGGGGTTGTTAGGTGTTGTTGAAAAGTACTTAATACATATCACTATCTATCAAGAAAAGAAGAGGCAAAACCCAAATAAATACTCAAGATAAGGAACCGAAAGATTTGAAGTTAGTGGTACTAATTAGTAGAATATATGCAAGAAAAATTAACTAGAAGATCAGTTAGAATAATATTGCTGTAAGCGCTTTCCTTACATTGCACGCTAGCTAGCTTCAAGAGAAATTTTGGAACGGGAGGATAGATCATCGAGTGTGTGTTCGGTGGAGCGGTTGCGGCAACTTTTTACATGGGATACAACAGAAAACGCAGCAAAAACATGAACACGAGGAGAAACTTCTTCTGCTTTAAAAGCCTTCAAATTTCGCTAATATCCCTGACGTTACAGAGATGTTTCCTCATACCCCTTCGCATACACAATGAGAGAAGGTTTTGCATGAACTTAATACCAGTATTTATATATATATTATCAAATGCCACAAAGATGAAGACGGGTCTTAATCCCATCACATCCTTTTTGTTCATGCAATGCCATACAACAGGGTACTAGCTAGAGCGGTCCAGAGATAGATAGATAGATAGATAGAGAGAGAGAGAGAGAGAGAGAGAGAGAGAGAGATGCCGAGAAAAGGTGGATTTAACCAAGATAATTTACTACCATGGACAGAGGAACTAAGCAAAGACCCCTTTTCTTCAGTGCTGTGTTGTCACTTCCCCCTCCAATAAAACCAAAATCACTTCTCTTATCTACCTGCCTTGAAGCACTTCCTTCGTCCTATATTACAATAAATCCACAAGAACCTGCTGTTAGGTAAGATAACATGAAAACCTGCCAAAAAGACCATGCATGAAAATAAATTATTAAAACTTCAGAAATGGATGCTCTTACCTGTGAAATTTCCTTGTTATCTTTCTGTTTTGTGTTCCTTTTGTATTGGTTTATCATCATATCATCATAAACCTACTCACATAAGAGTTCAAGAAAAGATGTTGACTTAACAACATGCTTGATAAAAAATATAAGATAGTTGACATATACAAAAACAAATTGAAGACAACAAAATCCCAGTATATACCTAACTATGGATTGCGAGAGAAGAGGAAAAATAAAGGGGGAGAAGAAGAAGAAGGGATTAACATTTCTAACCTTGGGACTATTAACAGGAGAACTAGCAGTATCCTCCAAAGCATCATCAACCAAAGCTCCTTTGGTTCTTTTTTTCTTGAAACTTAAACTGTATTTGAAACTTCTGTTATTATTAATAGGTAGCCCAACAACTTGTTCACCAAGATGATCACCAGCAGACTTCTTCACAACCAAAGAAGCAGCATCAGAGACTAGTGAAGGACTCCTATCATGATCATACGAGAAAGAACCATGTTCATATCGGTCATGATTATGATCCTCTTCATTGTTTTGGGCAAAGAAATCCTCAAAGTACATGGTCCAACCACTCTCTTCAAAGCTATCATGATCAGTTGTTTTCTCATTAGAAGAAGAAGAGATTATTGGCTTGCAGCTCATTGAGTTTTCCATTTCTGAAAAAGAAGTTTGTGGGCTAGCTCGACAGAGGCACTATATGGTATGTATTTATATATAGAGCAGATCGAAAACAATGGGGGGAAAAGAGAGAGAGATGAGGATTAATGATCATATACTTGGAATCTTGGTATAATATACGTGGCCCCAAGGGAGGTGGGGAATTAAATTTTAGAGGGTTTGACATTAGTATTGGTTGCAGCTCATTATATATATAATTAATAGATAGACGCAACAACAGAGATTATACTTCCACTAATTAGATGCATTGAACAATTCACAAATGGAGAGTTAGAGTTAGACCTGGTACCTTTTGTTTATCTCACGAGAAACTGTTCAAATACCTCCTCTCATTCCTAAAAAGAAACCATGTTCCTCTTTTTTTTTTACCTGGGAATTCTATATTTTTTTTTTGTAACTGTTTGGAGTTTGTGAATGTTTTTTTTGAATAATTATGATTTCCTGAAAATCAAACTTGTATTTTTATCTTATGATAATATAATGGTGTCTCAACCACCAACCAATACTTCGTTAATAAAAAAAGAACTTGTTCTGCATTGAGAATTTAAATTCTTACCAATATTTATTGTTTCACACATTTAATTTGATAAAATTATTAGAAGAATCGGTTTTATACATATGGATCTTAATATTGTAACTGGTATGATTATTATAAAGATTAGGTTCGTGTATAACTCAAGTTCTTTTTGTTAAGTATATAAATAAAATAGTGTAAAAAATTATCATCGAATTAATCAGCATTCATTTTATTTGATAACTAAGTAATTAATTAAGTGTTTGTTTCTTATTATAATGTATGATATATTTTCTGTTTAAAAATATATTAAAATAAATTTTTATTTTTTTTTATATTTACACTAACACATTAAAATCATAAAAAAGATAAAAAACATTAATCTAATATTTTTTTTTAAAATAGACACACTTTTAAAAAAAATCTAAAAACAGAAATTATTATAATTCTAAACGGGTAAATTAATATGATAGTGTGCCTACCACTAATTAATTTTAACCTTAATTATCATTTAATTACCCTAAAGGTTAATGTTTAAGGCCAATATACTGTGCATTGTGGTTGTTTTTCTTGCTACAGTACATATACAGACGCCATGGTTTGTTCAAGGTAAAGAACAGTATCATGTGGCTGGAGTTTGATCCTACGTGCTTGATATATCGCGAGAAAGAAAGGAAGGAATATTGATGTGATTAATTTTATTACTAATCATGTGGATTTAGAACTTCGATCACCTTCTTTTCTTCAAGTCATCCGTTGAAACGCAGCATTCACAGGCACTCATCATTGGGTGGAATGATGTGTGCAAACTGTTGACTCGATGGAGAAAAAAGCATTAAAAATGGGTTTCAGCAAACATTATTTTCTGAAACCCAAATGATCTCTGACGAGTCCATTCAATACTTGTTGGATTTGCTGTTTACCAAATTTTTTATAGCTTTGTTTGGCATTGGCTGACGTCCGTCCAATATTTTATTTACATTTAAAATTGGTTTCAGCATTTGCAAACATTCGTTATACAGGAGTGCAGCATGATTGATGCCTTTTCTTATTTTTTCTTCCTCTTATCCACCAACTTTGCACCATATAATTAGATGCTTCATTAATTAATTTATAGTATAATGAACTTCTATTCCCAAGATTATATGATGGGAAAGGGATACCTTTCTCGTAGAGATCATAAAAATATTTCTCACAAGAGAACCCTCTCCACAATGTCATGATATTTTAAATGACTGCCCCCAGCAGATTTGTACAAGTAAAATATATTGTAATCATTTTTTTCCGGAGGAATATTCTTGTTATATTTTTTTTTTATATATATATAACTCGGGATGTATGAGCCAATTTACGCGCACTACGACTAATTTCCAGACTCATTGAACACTCTGCAAACCCAATAGATAGATAATTAAGACACCGCTAGAGTAACAGATATACACCCAAAGATTCGAATGTAAAAGCAGAGAATTCCCTGCCAGGATTTCTAGACCACAAACCTTCTTGTTATAATTTTAGTTAATCCTCTAGTGTAGCCTTTTTTACTTGATTATCATAGTTTATATAATTTGTCCGGATAATTATTTAATTACCTTTACTAATTGGATTGCAATTATTAAAATTTGAATGTTGAGCTATCGTTTTCCTAACCCAAATTTAGCATAAGCTCAAATCAGTGAAGATATATAAAGGAAGGCAGCCTTTCCCGTGCTTAATTCTCTTGCTTAGTTAAATTATTAGCATAATGTAAAGCTATCGTTTTCCTTACTTAATATGGCAAAGAACGTGATTGAGTTGAGAATAAAAAGTTGTGGCAAATTTATTACCTTTTCTATGGTCAATGAACCCTAAAATTAACACTTCTTAACGTTATGTTTTAGTGTAAGAACCGGTACCCAAATCAAATTAATTATTCAAGAGTAATTAATATATGATTAAAAGGAATTGTACATATCATCATCTTATCGTTAGTGCCAACATTTTCTTTTACATGTAAAAAGGGTGCCGTTATATCAAGGACATCGATCTTTAAATCCATTTTCATGAATGAGATAAAACATAATGTGTGGATGTAATTTCTCTTTCCTTAAATGGCCATCAAAAAGTTAAATTGTACAATGATTTGATATTTTTATTGATAGAATGATTACTAGAATTATTGATGAAATAATTATGTCGGTAATATTATTTATGATATTTAATTTATGACCTAACAATCAAAATCCTTTCTCCTTTATTTTTTTTTATGTATTTTTTTTGCAACAAACAGTCATCCCCTCCTTTCAATCTTAACACAATTCAACCTCCCATAACAAATTCGGCCACTACAACACTTAGTTTTTCAGTATTCGTATCCTGATTCAAATTTTATTGAAGATTCTTCAATTTAATTAAGAAAATCTACCATTTTTTTTATTTGAACTCAATTTTAAAATGTTGATTTTTTTTTGCGGTATATATATTTTGTTTGAGTGTTTACTTGTTTTATAGTTTTTTCTCATACAAATTTGTTGTATGAATTTATGATTTGTACATGTTAGGGTTTGTTTTAAATTTTGTAAAATTATATTTGTTTGTAAATTGATGAAAGTTATGTTGAATTTTTGACTTAGGTGTTTTATGATGAAATAAGTAATGACTTATCTAACGGTCCGTTTTATATTTTATCAATTTTATTGTCGAGTTGAAATTTTCAGTAAATGTGTAGAAATTTGAATTTATGTAGATAATTGATAATGAATTAAGAGTATTATTAAAATAGATTAAATAAGTTTGAGCTAAATCAATATTTTTACAAATTATTTAGTTAACGTAGTTAATTAATACATGTTGTCATCATTATTTTATATAAGTTTGATATAAGTAATGGATGATCGTTCATATATATATTCACCCCAAGGATTGCAAATAATGAATTATTGTTATGAGGTTTAAAGTCTTATTAATTACGTACTATCTAATATGAGAAATATTAGTAGAGGTGGTATTAGATGTCTATGCAAGAGGTGTAAAAATAAAAAATTTCTTGATTCAGATGTTGTAATAATGCATCTTCTACAAAAAGGGTTCATGGAAAAATACTTGTATTGATATACATACGGAGAACTATATGTTCTTCACGGTACCATGGTAGAAAGGATGATTGAGTCAATTTCTAGTTCTATCAACATGCATGGAGTTGTAGATGACAATAGTAATTCTTATAAGAATATTGTTATGGATGCAATGAGAATAAATCAGGGTTATACTAATCAATGTCCAATCATAGATGAAGAACCTAATGCAAACATTACCGAGTTTTTTTTTTAATCTTTTGAAAGATCCTGACGAACCATTATTAGATGGTTGCACAAATCATAATAAATTATCGGTCGTTGCACAAGTGTTCAACGTCAAGTCAAATCATGGGTTGAGTGAGACCAGTTATGACATAATTACCGAATGGAAGATAAGTATTTTACTTGAAGGGAAAGGCTGAAAGAGAACTTCTATATTGCTAAGTTCATGATACAACCTCTCGGTTTAGGATAACAGAAAATTGACATGTGTCCAAACTTCTACATGTTGTACTACCTTGAATATACAGAGTTGACCGAGTGCAGAACATGTAATGCCATAAACTATAATGTAATATTTATTGATGAAATTCACTTCAATGTAATGACAATGATGTTAATTTATTGGTGAATGAAAAAGAAATTGTTTATTTTATTATTGTGATGTGAATTAGTGTTATTGTGTTGTGTGCAGTTATAAATTTAAGTATTTGCAGGATGGGTAGATAGAGAATACATACATAATTTGGCATTAAACACTATTTTACAACGATAAAAATACCGACAAACCGTATATTACATATAGATAT
>Ga0325402_1001020_pt1 | contig 21820 bp, 13 predicted proteins | sample PopdelMetagenome_22_FD_207212 | JGI IMG/M metagenome (GOLD analysis project Ga0325402, IMG submission 207212) | Populus deltoides microbial communities from Bellville, Georgia, United States - Xylem-PdKOR-R3 | ecosystem: Host-associated > Plants > Phyllosphere > Stem > Wood/Secondary xylem...
AAAAAAATTAAAAGGTTAACGTGAAAATAACCGAAAGCTCCCGTGACCTTGTAATCACCTAAAAAAATTGTTTGAAAGTATAAAAATACTCATGAATGCAAATTTTTTTTTCTAAGATCAAATTCGTATTTTCACTATGCATGAATAATGGAGAGAAAAAAAAATCTTACCCAACAGCCTAACATTTTTTTGATCCCAGGATAAAGAAATATTTTTAATGTTTAAAAGTTTATAAAAAGTAAAAAAAAACTATTGTCCAACAACTTTAAATTTTGTTGATTTTTAAGGGTAAAAACATATTTTTATTATGAAAAAATGAAAATAAATTAAATACCCCCAAACAATCACTTAATAAGCACCCTCATAACTAAAACTACTATTTTTTCCACTCAAGAGTAAATTAATAATTTTATTATAATAATCCATAGTAATATAAATCCATTACTGCCATGAAATGTACATATACTTTGTTAAGTCACTATTAAAGACGTCACACCTTTTTAGATGATCACTATATTAACAGCTACTCCATTTTCTGGACAAAAGAAAGAAACTCTCAATGGAATTCAATTATAAGGCAGAATTAACTTCATGAATCCTGTGATTCCTTTGACAATTCAAGGACGCATCAGAGGCTATGGGATGCAGTCAACACAAGAAATAAGAACGAACTTCTGACTTCTGTTGGACGAGCAGGTATGAACAAGCATCCACGATTTTCTAACTTTGTCTACAAAAACTAGTCTTGGATTTTAGCGCTTGAAGAAAAAAATGAACTAATTGTGCTTCTCACAAATCACATTGATGCCGCCGGACAGGGGTGAAAAAAACTAATAAGCTGATTAAATCCAGAATATTTTAAAAAAAAATTTAAAAATTAAATCATAAAAAAAAACAGATTAAAATTTTGAAAAAATTGATGACAGCAATGAGAGTACCAAACCGCCTGTGCAGGCCCCAGCAGGAAACTAATTTATTTGTCATACTCATAGTATTGTGTTGGGATTCTATTTGCTTTCGCATAATTTAAAATATAATTACTTTACTTTTACTCTATAAAAACTGAATATTATTTTGATGACAATCAAAGAAAAAATTATTAGTAAACTTGTTTGCAGATAAATCAATCAATTTTTCTGGTTTTATCAAGTTCCTATTCCGTAAAAATATAAAAGCAGTATTTATTTGATTATGTAACTACATATTCAACCCGGGAGGTCCATGGATGTAACTACATGTTTTTCAGAGCAGAAAGGATCACCATTATAACAGAAACCTCGAATCCATTAGTAATGGCGGAACCGTACAACATGTACGATGCTCTTCAAGACAGAGGTGCTTAGTTTCCTTCTTTCTCTTAACTCCTAACCCTAAATTTAATTTCCTGCTATAAAATCCTAAAGTGCCCCAAACCCTAAAGTATTAATGTATTGCTTAGAATCATAAATTTGAGCAATGAATATGGATTTTTGCAACCTTAATTGTACTAATCAGTGCTTGTGTTCTTCTTAGGATACTATCAGTTTGTAAAAGCTCTTGTGTTTCTTAGTGGGTACTTATGTTTTGTTGTTAGCAATTGTTTTTTTTAACAAGACATATGCTTGTGGTCTTGGTCTGTGCTATTTCAGGGTCTGTTTCAAGGCTTTCTTTTCCAGGTTATGTATCAACTGAAGCACCACCATGGGCATCTCATAGTATTCCGGTTTCTACTGGATTTCCGGGTGCTTCTTCGGATTTTCTACGAAGAGATGTAAGAAGTTTACTTGATGGTGACTTTGTTCTGAGAAAGAAATCTTTATTACTTAATATTTATTTTCGATGCTGTAAGTTTATAGTTTTTGGCTGTAGATAAATCCATTGCAGCTGGGATCATATGGTTTGAATGGTTATTCTGGTGTTGGGTTTCGTCCTGAACCTGTTATTAGTGGAGTAATGCCAGGAGCTAGTGGGAAGGGGTATTCCTCTCCTCTAGAAGATCCGAGTTTATTAGCCCAAAGAGGGGATGCTTCAATGCATGCTATTGGTGGAGCAATTCCAGGAGCTACCGGAAAGGGGTACCTATCTCCACTAGAAGATCCAGGTTTATTAAGCCAAAGAGGGGATGCTTCAGTCCGTGTTACTGCAGCGATTCCTGACATGATAAATGACAGGCCTGGTTCATTGAGAAGTGCAGATGGTCCTCCAGTGCCAAAAGGGGAATCAAACATTCTTTTTGTTGATGGACTCCCTACTGATTGTACCAGAAGAGAAGTAGGCCGTATCCTTATTGGATATTATCCAGGTGCATGTAGCACATTTTTCATAGGAAATATATATAACATATGAATGCATAACATAATTTCTGGTTTACCTGTTTGCTGTCATCTTTGAGCAACGGTTTCAATTTTTCTCCAGAGGAAGGACAGCTACTGGCTAACGTTATGCAGAAGTAGCAGGAAATGTGTCTGCAAATCTATTGGTTACGCTGCTATGTTATGTGATTTCAATGTTTTGTCCTTGATTTATATTCAAAGATCTCTTTCGTCCATTTATTGGCTACAAGGAAATCAGAGTTGTTCACAAGGAGGCCAGGAAAGTAAGCTTGTTGCTGCAATACTTGTGTGTTAAAGATTTATCATTGCCGAGCTTAAAGTAGGAGCTGTCTTGTGTGGTGCCATTTTCCTTTAATCCCAGTTTCAATGTATTTAAAGTTTACAAACAGAAAGATGCTTACAAATTTCCATCAGTGTTGGAGACTGGTATAATCAAGCAATTTAGTCTATACCTTTCATGCTGGTGGTCCTGTCTAGGAAGCATTTAGTCCCCCACCTTATATAATGCTATTGCCTTTGAATGGCCTATCCTTTTCTTTGGTTTATGTTTCTATATTTGGTGATCTTTTTTCTACTTTAAGTAAATTGCAGGGTGGAGATAGGGCTGCTGTCTTGTGCTTTGTGGAATTCACTGATGCAAATTGTGCTGCGACTGCCATGGAAGCTCTTCAAGGTAAAGTGCACAAACAATAAACATTACTTGGTTTTATCAGTTTACTTTATGATTCGGTTTTCAATTGAAAAACATTTATCACATTAAAGCAACCTTTTATACAAATTTATGTCATGTATCGTTTAACATAATACTTTATCGCAATAAACTGATTGGAAACTATGAAAAGCATGAAATGTTCAATCAATTAAAAGTTAAGCAGGGAAACTTTCATTTAATCAGGCAGTGTAATGTGGATGTTCCTGCAGGTTACAAGTTTGATGATAAGAAACCTGACTCTCCTACCTTGAAAATCCAATTTGCTCGCTTTCCTTTCCGACCTGCATCTGATCTTGATGGGAAACGGATTGGGACCCACGCTAGCTGTTAGCTCATGGCTGGAATGAAGTTAAACTATTGCCTTGGATTTGCTATGGTTCAGAGAGACACGTCTCTGCATTCTGGATTACATGGGTGAACCGCTAGCACTGCCAATTCACTTCTATAGATCAGAGGAGTCTAGGAAATGGCTTGTTTCTCACATTGGCGTTGTGGGTCGTTTACATGTTATTTATGCTTGAAGCCCCACCCTTGTGATGATATGGAAATTTTATTGTGTATTTTTGCGCAACGAGTTTCTTGACTGATACAATTATTTGATGTAAAAGTCATATTGAAGTATAATACTATAATCTGATGTTCTAATTATAAAGGGCAAGCTGCCTTCTTGATCCAAGGATTTAACCATGAAAATTATAATCTTGATTACATTTTACATTATTTTGGTGATCTGTGGTCAGATGTTTTGCGAAGCAATGGTAATCAAGCAAACCTCAACCTCTTGCTGTCCGGTTGGAGTAGGTTCAAGCTAGAGTTAGTCTAACCACTCACTGGGAATACGCTGCCAGAAAATCCTCCTCTGGTACCCTAGACCATGGGCCATGTTCAATGCTGGCATGAGCCCATTGCATGTTCTCTACTCTGAAGTTGTTTTATTATTACTAACAATTAACAAAAAAAAAAAAAAAAACTAATAGGCAGGGTGATTTTACTGGGGAACACTGTGCACATACACTGTAATCACTGTGGAGTGGATTACAACAGTATTCCTTTGATTCTCTTCTAGGCGTTTCTGTGTGTGTTGGTTGGGGTGGCTTAGGGTGTTTGGTTTTGGCTTGGGTTCTGCTGTTGCTGTCCATTGGAGTGGTTTCCTGGCTTGTGGATGTGGATGTGGCGCGCCTGGGAGATAACTTTCACTGGTTTTTTGTTTTCGAGTGTCATGTATTTCATGTTGACCGGGCTCTTGCAAAGTTTGTTGATTGGCTTTTGTGGGGCTGCTGGCCTGCATATTGCCATCATTGTGCATTAAATGCACAGACAGCTTGGCACGGTGTTTCGTCATTCCTGGGCATTGGGAGAGCTGCTCTTCTTTGGGTGGGATTGACATTCCTTTTGCAAGTTGTACCTGGATCCTTCCTGGTTGGTGCTTTTCTCTCTATTTTATTGTTGCTCAGTTTCAGTGGAACTAGATTGCCTTTTGTTTCTTTTCATGTTTTGTTCCCGTGTTTTTATTCACCCGACAGCCTTTTTTTTTCCACTCCTGTCATTCGGCCTCCTGATTTATTTTCTTTTTAGCCAGCGTTTTCATATTTCTGCCCCAGGACTTTATTGTGCACGTTAAATTTGGCTATATAAACTATTTTTCCTTGGATTTTTTTCTTGGGTGAACCTCTATCTTTGTCTCAGGTTTTCGTTCTTCTTTTCGTTTTCTATTTTTCTTATTTTGATTGCCTTAGTTGTTGGTGTGGGTTTTGATTATGTTGTTTGCGTTTTCTGGTCACCTTTTCTCTACTTTGTGCCTCTAATCATTCTCATCTTTTCTTCTATTTTGCTGGACTGTGCAGGCTTTTCTGGGGTTCTTGGTTTGTTTCTGTGGTGTCTGTGAGAGAGTTCTCCAGCTGTGGTTTGCTCTCAGCTTGATTGGTTTCTTCACCAGGTTTGTTTTCTTTCTTTCTTTGGTTGCCATCTTGTGTTTGCTTTTTTTCCTCTTTGAATCTGTAATCTTTCTGAAATGCTAAATTGCTTAACTGTGTAAAATGGAGGTACAAAACAGATTACCAGAACTGCTAAACTGCAGGGAAGAAAAGCCTGCTCTTTTTGAGTTGGAATTAACAAAAGGCTCACTGGATGTGTGTGCTGAATCAGTGTGTTCTGGATTCTATATTCTGCGTAACAATCAAAGCTGCCAGGTTATATGAAATATAGTGCTGTGTGCATTCAAATATGAAGTTGATTCTTTAGCAAAGTTAGACCACCAAAGATTAAGGAAATGATCTTTTTATGTTTAGGCTTTGCATTAACTATGTGATGTTGAAATTTGTGGTTCGACGGAAGATGCTTATTTTCTTTGGAATATTTAATGGATCAGGTCTTTTTTAGTTGTTCTTTTTAATCTGTCTAAGTTTGGATGGAGCAATTGATGATCCGCATGCATCCATCCGTGATGAAAAACTATAGTTTATCCTTTTTCCCTTCTCCTTTTGCAGATGTTACTTTCCTTTTATCCCTTTTTCCTATTTGGAATGAACAAAAGTGCTATTGATTAGTTACAGCAAGCAATGATAACCTGTTCCTTTGATTTCCATTCAAAGAAATAAAAAAAAAGTGGTGTGGAGGAGTATAGTGAAGCTGGTCTGCAGAAGTTTGGCAGTAACATCACAGTAGAGGATATAATGAACATGCTGTGTTTTTTCAGGCTGAGTTGATTCAGTGGTTAATGGTTTTGCATCTGGTTTTGTGGCTTTCATGGGTGCAAGTCCAGTAATTCTGGAATCCAATTTTCTTTTCCTTTCATTATAAGAGCCAGTTTTTCTTCTTATTTCATTATCTCTGCTCTTGAACACCCATCAGCCCATTTCTTTGCTCACTGTGCTTCATTATCAGTTATCAGCTTCAATGACATATTAACATTTAAACAGTGGCATACACTTTCTAATTGGGTGCAGGATGAGCTTCTTAGTCATTTAAATTTCTAACTAACAATTTAACAATCTACGTTTTCAGCAATTGCTGCTGTTTTCCATCTGTGCTTGGGAGCCTTCAGATCAGTGGTAAATCGATGTGGCATCGTTGTCACAAAAGTATCTGATGATGACTCGAACAAGGGGCTGGACAGCACCCCTGTTGATGCATAGACACCTCTCAGAGTGGCTTCAACAAGCATAACAGCTGATGCATCGAGCTCCAGCGCTCCCCCTCCATTGAGCCAATAACCCCAGCAATCCTCGGTCCACCTCATGCTAATCCAGAATCTTCTTTGCAGCAGCAGCAAAAGTCCTCACAGCTCCAGGGCAACCTCCAACTCATCTGCCTGCCACAAACAAGAAGGCTTCAGTTTGACGATACAGTGGCAGAAGACCTCGCTTCAGTTACTCAATATTAAATTAGAATATCAGTAAGTTTTGTTATTACCTGCTTTTCACTGAGTAAGGAGACAACATACGCAGCGATTTACATCTTCCTAACAATCGTTAAACAATGCCTTGTATCCTCTTAATAATCACAATATTTTTTTGTGCTTGGACCGCAGAAACTAATAGTATCTTTATCAATCTCTGAATTTTTTAAAACAGTCTTACCAAAATTGAAGGAGCCATCTTTGCAGAACATGTTGAAGTAGAGGGAAGCCCTCCTCTGTTAACCCATGATGACTTAGAAACACCACCCAAGAAAATGTGATCCTCAAAGGTACCTTCACTCACCAAAATAAAATGTTTCCCTTTCATTGGTTTTTGACAAATGCAATTGCTTGCTTCAACACTAAACATCTTTGTCATTCCTGCCCTTTATACCAAAATCAAACATTCAATGCCTATGTAGTTTCTTTTCGACAACTTTGTCTTTTTTTCATCGCACTTTTCTGCATCAACCTTTACTGCACCTTTTGAATCATTTAATAACAGAAGAACATCTACTTTACACTGTCACAAACAATCAAATGAATTAATAATACCGTTGCAACCTATGCAGTCACTCTCCATGCACACTGACATATCATTTTTTTGACAATCATTGCAACCTCAATTGCTTGCTTGCACGTGCTTCATCTGATCTTTCTTTTACACATATGCAGGCTCGTTCTTTTACAATGTCCAAAAAATCTTTTCTTTATGTTCAATCATCATCATGCAAAGTTTTTTCACTTTCTTCGTCTGCTTCCATTTATGGCAACAATTTTTGAATGAATCCAACATTGTCACTTCCTTTTCCATGCATTTTAGTCTACTTGCTTTCACGCCCTTCTTAGTGGATGATAATTGCAAACAAAACTGCGGGAAAAAAAAAAAATTAAGAACACTGTCATAAGCCTTCCCAACTTTGTTGCCAAAAAAATTCCAAGACAATTTTGCAATTTTCTAGGATTTGGACAGTAAACCCCCCAAAACATTCCCTCCATTTGGGGCTTAAAATTGCAATGTGTTCGTTTGGGTTTTTCAAGTACATCATGCCTAATGATCATAGGCATACTTTTAGTAAAGTGGCACAAGGCGAATAAAAGAGTAATAAAAGACAGATACTTTTAGTTGAAGAATAAGGGTGTGATCCCTTCAAAACTATGAGATTGGGGATGGAGAAGAAAAGTGTTACATTCATGCTTTGCAGCAACAAGGTGGAAAGAGAAACCCAGGTGTGGTTGTTGGTGTCAAATCCAATTTAGTTAAACTAGAGAGACATGGAAAGCAGGGAAGTGAAGGAAAGGCTGCTCCAAATCAACAATAATGGTTTTGTTTTGGTAGCAATAGACTGATAGAAACCTTCACAGATTACTGCAGGTACAATAAACGCATTGATTAATATGTGAAACGGTTTTCATCACTCTTTCGCTGTCAAGGCAGAGGATGGCCATTTCCAGCAATTAACATTTCAGTTTACGGGTTCCAAGATTGTGCACCTGCTTCTTTGCATCCCTTTACGTTTCATCTGCCTTCCCTACAATTAATATTGTCGTTGAAGAAAGAATTTTTCCTAGAATTACAATGATCTGTGACTGCATGAAATTAGCTCGGCACATGCTGGTGTTAACCCTATCGGATTAACTTTCCTTCTATGTATTTGCATCATTCTTTCTATTTCGGTTCATTTTGCTCTCTCTTTGCATGATTCTGCATCCAATTACCACCCATTTGTTTCTAACGACTTTAATCTTCTTCATTGTATTTAACTTGATTGCTAACATCTCCATTTGACTGCAACAGGACTCGCTGTGAGGATGCTCCACCACCTTTTTGCGAGGGCTCAAGTCAGCTCATAATTTTTTTGACGTTGCTTCCACATGGTAGCTGCTTAACAGCATCAACATTTCCATCTCCAATCATCAACAACTGAGTCTTCAGAGCACACAACTCCCTAGTTCGGCATATGCCTTCGTGCTTTTTGTTAGCAGAGAAAATGCTTACTCAAACTAACACTCTTTTCATGTAAATTTTGGAACTGCAATCTGTTCGTTTCCATAAAACTAACGTTTCGCTTGCCATTCCACCGGTTTTTTATTTGATCTTCGTTGCTTTGTTTTCCCTTGACAATTCCTCTCCGAAAACAAACTCGGTTAACAAGTGAAAAGACTGCTCGCAGCAACTTGCCTAGTAGCTGTTCTAATAATTGTGATCATTCCATTAGGGTAAACTATAGCAGTATTCTAGTTTGAGCTGCAAATGAATGAAATCTTTCAATTACAAGGACCTTGTTTGAAAATTCTCAAAAAACAAAGAGATAGAGAAAACCATGAGTGGTGTGGCATGAAAAGCTCCTGTGAACTAAAATACCTAAAATTTAAGAAGTTATTAGCCTCAAGTTGACTTAAACCAGAGAAGGGTGAGCATTTCCAAACTAGTAATTACAATATTCATTCATTAAAAAAAAAAAGGTAAACTTGGCTAACTCGGACCCCTCTATTTACCACTGCCTGCCAATGGAAAGTTCATCGCTATTCTTGCAACCTAAGAGGTTGAATCCCACCTGTCACTACGTCATTAATCTTAAAATAAATTGTAGTCATCGCTTGTAAATACATGGTGTCATGTAATCTCATAACATTTCTTCCCTAATCCCTGCGGCAAATCCAAGCAAGGAGGAGGATTTTGGCTCACATTAAAGGATTGATAAAATGACAACGAATTTAGAAGGAGCGCAAAAATAAGATTAATTAGCCCCCAAAGTCTGTCCTTTCCACTCTATTGGATTCTTCGAGGATATGCCAATCACGTTATCAAATAAGAAAACTAGAATAATGCTGCTGTTACCAATTTCTTAGGTGATCACCGGAATATTTACATAACGTAGTTACGTAGTTGTTCCTGCCTGCTATAAAACCAGGGGGTAGAACTTTTTGATGTCCCATGTGAATGATAGACAACTGCTGAGACGTGATTTTTGCAAATACACACGGAGCAGTGAAGAAAATCTCACAAGGAATCCAATCATTATCGCAAGAAAAGGGTAGAATCCACCCACCCACTTACACGAACATTTTTTTTAATATTTTACATTAATACTAGCAACTAGTTAAAATACAAAACAAGGCTATTCTCTTCCTCCAAATCCAAATATATTTCATGATCTTCCTCTAATTGGAAAGATAATTATAGTCTATTGGTGCAATATGTTATTTTGGGTTGCATTTACTCGAGCAATCTCATCTATATCTGAAAATTCATTGTAACGTTGTATAGTAGATTTCAGCTACATTTGACTTGCCATCACAAGTTTCTGATCACACTTTTTTTGCTGCATGCCATATCTCGAGTTCTCCAAAAAGATGAATGTTTGAAGCAAAAATAGATTTTTTTTTCCCCTGAGATTAAGCTAGTCATTACACACACCATATGCCAAATTCAAATCAGCCAAAGCACGACTTGGATATTTAATACATGAACAAGGAGCTTAAATACTCAGCACCACGAGGATGACATACCACATGATTTGGAGAAGTGAAAATCACTATAAATCAAAATCAGTTCAATTGTACACCATCCAGCCACTTGAGTGCAGGCAGGACCTTAGCCAGAAATGCTGTAAATTTCTCATCAGCAATTGCATTCCCTGCTATGTCTATTTGAGTCAACTTCAAGCCTCTCAAAATAAAAAAGGCTTCCCAATAGCTCACCAAACTCACACCATCAGTCACAATTTCACTGCCATCCCATTCACTCCCGACTGAGTGACACAAAGGAGAAGAGCACAGATATCTTGTTGTATCAATAGAGTGTGAGCCTATCTCATTGTATGAAAGATCTAACACTTTCATTGACTTCAAATGTCTCAGAGGCTCAAGAGAAGTAAAACTACCAAATTTATTCTTACTCAAATTCAAGTGTGAGAGAAGTTGCATGGCCTCCAAACCTGCCACAAGTTCCAAAAATCAAAGAATAAATTTATTTTCAATAAGAAAATGAGGTAGCCTTTTAAGCACTAGAATGAATCAGGCAAACTGAGATGAGTCAACTGAAACTTCAAACTATTTAATAAATTCACATGTAAAGTGCAAATACCGGTAACTAGGTGCAATAAATTAAATGACAATATAATGCTTGTTTCTTAAGCACCACATAGATAGAAAGATAAAAATTGATAAGAATGCAAGCAGCTCAGATAGGTGAATCAGTTAATGACCTCTCTCATTATGAAAAGTGTGTGTGTGTGTGTGTATATATATTTTACCTTCAATTGATTGGAGCTCATTGTGGCTGAGGTCTAGCATTTGGACCCACAATAATTTCTCAAAAGACCCCAATCGTGATAATGATAATCCATTGAGCCTTAGGTAAATGGGATTGCTACTGCTTGATGAAGTTAAGTTCCTATAGCGAAAGCAATAACTCAGAAAAGACTCCCTACCAGAAATCACCTGCAGAATCATGGGTAAAATAGAATGATTAATTAAAACTCAAAACTGTTTTATCATAATCAGATCCCTGTGGATTACAATTAAAAAAAAAAAATTCAATAAACTTAGCTCTTTCATAAAAATCTTAAAAGATAAGCTTGTATCGCTAATAGAACACCAATGACGTTCAGCAAGTAATTTTATCTCATTCTTGTAATTAACCATTCATTCAGCTAATCTAACAGCAAGAACAAATACACGGGTTGACTTAAAAATATCACTTTCTCACACTCCAGAATTTAAAATATTTAGTGATACATTATGTACATTTCAAAACTGAAGCCATGGTTCATGTGCATTACTCCTTCAAAGAGGAAGATTCACCTTTTCTAATAAAACCAAGCTGTGTTCATCCTTGTAGAATCGAGAATGCGGTGGATCCAACTTCATTAATTCACTATAAAGTCTAAGAACTTCTTCAGAATGGACTGGTTTGTCAGAAGACATCAACGCATCACGAGCAGTCAACAGTCTTGCAAGTGTCAGTTTTCCAATTTTACTACAAAAAATATAAGTTAGTGATTAGGCTTAGCAATATAAGCTTTTCCAAGCACAGTAGTTACCCATCGAAAAAAGCAGGCTTACCAGTCCAACAATTCACGAAAGTTGCTTATCTCTTCATCTATAATTTTTGCTTGCCATGAGGAATCTGTTGGCTCACGTTCATTCTTAATACTTAGGTGGTCAAGGGGGAGAACTGAATTTGACTCCAGAGAATCTGATTCATAAATATGAAAATTTTCATCTCTCCATGATATTTTCTCTGAACCTAATCCTTCCACTGGTTCTGTTTTGGCAGGTTGTACATGCACCGTAAATGAAAAATGAGAAGGATGGCTATAGTGAAAACCACTGGAAGAAATGATTCCTTGAGAATGTCCAAGGGTAACCTCCATGGTATAAGCTCCTAAAGAATCAAGCTCCACATCAGGGAACTTCAATTGTCCAACCCAAACTTGCGTAGTTTTAGAGTTATTTGATAAAATAGGTTTCCAAATTACATCCATATTCACATTTAAGCCAGATGAAACTGTAACTGTTGATGCATTTACACCCTCAACAGCTTGATTGAAGTAAAGAATGAGTGGAAGCCATCCAGAATCAAATTGGTAGGTGTTGAATGGAGAAGAAGAACCTAGATCTAGATACCTATCTCCGGATAGAGTGATCTCAGAACCATGAGCAGGCCATGAAGAAGCTAGCAGAGGAGACTCAGCTTTAACAGTTTGATCAAGTAGCCAAAGATGATAAAACCAACCACTCTGATCATCTTCATCTGTAAAAACAGCTTCGCGAACCAATTCATACTCCCTGATCAAGACCTCATCTTTCCGTGAAAATGCTTGAACCTTTTTCTTCATCAAGTTAGACACAAGCACACTGCAAAACTCTCCCATTAAGCTAATAACACTTACAAAATTTCCCATATAAAAAAAGACACATCAAATTGTAAGCCCACAATCAAACCAACAAGAACAAGGATGTAATGTTGTATATATACTTGGTAAAAAACATCGGCATAGAGCATGGTTTAAGAATGGCAAGAAAATTTGAACAATGATATCTCTATATGTTCCACGAACAGTTTACTTCAATGAACTAGAAAACAAACTCCTCAAAATACTATTCTTTTTATTTGGCAAGGACTGAATTTCAGTGTTTATTTCATATAAGCAATACAAATAAACATGTTAAAATACCCTGCATTCATAAATAATCGGTATGCAATTCCAGTTTTAACATCTGATGCAATTTCATAATACTTGCAGCTTTTGAAAAAAAAAATACTAATTAGAATACCTTCGATTGTGCCAGGCAGAATAATTACTAAAATTCTTATCAATAAAATCCTGTGTGTGATTCAGTTCATCTTCATCAGATCTATTCAATAATGCCGCTACGAATCTGGGGAAAAAAAGAAAAAAAACTTCAAATAGCATATAACTCAATAAAGAAAATTATAAAACCTAAAAGTCAGGTCTTCACCTGCGGTAATTCCAGGCATGAAAATTCCGAGGATCTACATTTTGAAGCTTGTCCAAAAGCCTCAACTCATTTTCTGTAGAAGAATGCCCTTTATTTAGCACCCATTTACGATGATACCATGCACCGTATGACTTGAAATTTTGCCTCAACGCATTCTCTACCTAAAATTATGTAATTATAATCTTTAACTTTAATTGAATAGAAAATGAAAAATCAATCTGAGGTTTAAGAGAGAGAAAAATGACCACTCGAAGTTCTTGATCAAGAATTGAGTTAACAGAGTCAGGATCCAAGTTGGACTCAAAAAGACTGTGTTGAACAGCATGTTTTCTATAGTTCCAAGCAGTGTAACATTCTGGATTGATCTCTAAAAGTTTAGAGCTTAGCTCTAATGCTTCCTTTGTATAACTGTGTACAGAAAAAGAAAAGGAGACAGTAAAAGGGTCACTTAATAGGGTTTTTCAACTTAAGACAAGAGTGAAGAACGAAAAAGGAGAATACATTTTTTGGTGGTGATTCAAAAGGAATTGAGATTGGAGGATTCTTAGTTTCTCGGCTTTGGCAGTGGAGGCAGCTAAATCTTCAGGTTTTGGGGCTTTGCGAGGCCGACCGTGCATTTTCCTTGACTACATAAGATCACACAAATAGGAATATTGAACATGGGAAAAAAAGTGAAATCAAAATATGATAAGCAAGAAACATACATTGTACAATCTAGGCAAATGAACATAACAAAGAGGTATTCAAAACACAAATTAAAGCATAAGAACACAACTTGATTGTTGAAAAGCAAATAGACAAAGCTTAGCCTTAAACCAGGTCTCCAATGTAGTTGCCATGTTGCTGCAGGGGAAATTTCAATGAACAAAAATGGTAGCCTCAAAACTCGATGACACAAACATCAATGTTAAACAAATAGAATAAAAATATGACATGAACTCATCCAAAATGTCACCATCAGCCATCACCCTCAAGGATTTATTTGACTAGGTACTATGCACGCATACAATTTTAGCAAAAGACATAAAAACAAATGCATGCCGACAAAGTAACAAGCGAACCTAGAAAGAAACAAAAAACGAGTAGAGTATGACAAACAAGTGCGAATAAATTTGGAATAATTTTTGAAATTTCAAACCCAGACAAGCAAAGCTCAAACTTAGATTTCTGAAAAGTTTTATGCAAATGAGAAACCATAGCATGAAATCTCAAACAAACACAACGACAAACTAAATATCAAATTGTTTCATACAACAGCAGACATCGCACTCAAATGGAATAGGCATATTCATCACAACATTACACCGATAGACCAAACCATTAGACCTCGAATAAGCCATCATATAAATCCACAAATTTGAGGCAGCGATCAACAACTTATTTAAGCTCAAGATTCACCCAGAAGCATCATACTCTCAGGTAGCCACTCAATGGCGTGACCCAGCACTTCAATTATTACACAACACACATAAACATGTAGACATCATGTAAATAAAACATAGACTTAGGCAAGTAGTCGAAATTGCCAGCGGGAAGCTGCTAGGACATCGGTGGCATGTGGCCTGAAAATGGGTGGATAGGGGACTTCGGAATGTCATCCACCCGTTTGTCTAGTATTCATCTATCAGGAGATGTATCCCTATCACAAAAAGATGAATAAGGAGAGTCAACTCCGTCATTTCCAACTCTTTTCTTTTATTCGACGATAAGGGTATTCTTGAATCAGTTTGTGTGTCAGTTAAAACTACTTCTTTTTCCCGGCAATCTTAAAAGCACACTCCTCCCATCGACATGGTGCATTTAAATGAACTCAATAAATTCTTCTAAGTGCTAGCCTCAAAGTATTGATTTAGAAAAATAAAGAAATTGAGCAAACCTCCTTAACCATCAAACTATTATCAATAAATTTGAGATAAATGGAACAAAGTACGGAAAGAGAATAAGAAACATTCAAGACAAAAGACTGTCGGACACAATTCATATCAGAAGTCAAATTGCATACCTCCGAATTGAAGATTAACAAGAAAATGAAGGATACGACCCCTGCCTAGCTAGCTAGCTGTGCCTGAGGATTTCGATTGAAGAAAGTGGGTGCTATTGCAACTCCATTGAAGAAGCTTAGATCTTCTCCAAACTGGACAAAAGATGGAAGATTTCGATCTACTGAGCCACTCTCTCCTTCTCAACAACAAGGAAAAAAGAAAAAAGACTTCTTAATTTTAGTGAGACGGAGAAAGATTGTGCTTTTATTTAGGGGAGGGAAAGAAATATAATAATAAATTGCTCGTAAATATTCAATTAAAAAAAATTAATTTTACAATTTTTAAATAAACTTTTAACATGTTTTTATTATATTTATTATTTTATTAGCTTTCATCACATATAAAATAAAAACATATAACCTCCATACATATTTTTTAAAATTTAATTTGATAATCATAAATAATTTTTTTTAAAACAATAATTCTAGTTAAAAAATAATTTTATTAAGATAGATATGTAAATAAAAAAATTAAATATAAAATTGAAAAATATATATTTTTCTGTATTTCAAATCAAATCGCTTAATTTTTTCATAAGATTTTATTTTAATGATTGTTGTTTTTTATTAGAAAAGTGTAATCCTAGTTAAAAACAGTAACATTGTTTTTAAGAAGATTAAAAAACAATTATGATAATATTATCAATTCATTTACAAATAATTATGTATTGTCATGATATATGAAATTTTAATAATAATTTACTTATTAATATTTAATATTAAATGAGAATTAAATACACACACATATTTATTCTAATTCCTTTTATTTTTTATAAAATTAAAAATCCATGATAAAAAAATTATATTTTTAAAAAATATATATTATTAAAATAAGAAGAAATTATGCTAGAATTTTTATCAAATGGAGTTTAAATTATTTATTTTCTAACAATTATTTTTATTATTGTATAATTAAATAAAAACCAAAGAGCTTTAATATCTTAATATGCATTTTCATCAATATTATGATTCAATATTTAATTTTAATAAAAAATTATTATTATTTATTAATATATATATAATTATTAATTTATTTTATTTAACACACAAATCAAGTTTTTAGTTTATAATTAATTTTTTTTAATGGGCCCAGCCAACTACAAAAATTCATTGCAATACACATACCCGCTTCTAAATTAGATTTGGGCTTTCTTCAAATTCATCATAAAGGGCTCTCAATCTCAAATAAAGAAAACGCATCAATTTGCCAGGGTCAGAACACAATTTTTGGCCGTTGTCTCCATTCTTCTATTTTTCAAAACACTAATTAATTTTATTTTTTATTAATATGAATTTTCGGGTCAGCTTGTACGTATATTGACTAATTTCATGGACCTTAAAGATAACGACCATATAAGCCTCTAGTGACCTTGAGGTTTATAAAACTTGAAATGGTAGCCTTTAGCTAAAGAGCAAACTTTAAACTTGACCAGTTGATTTACATCCTCTCAGGGTTTAATTAAATTTTATTTTTAACATTAAAAGTAAGGGTGGGTTCACTTTTTTCATAATCTAATTTTGAATCTTTATTTTTGTGAAAGAATTAGTAAAAAATTAAAAAATATATTCTTTTAGTAATTTTATTTCTAAAAACCGAAATCAATTCTTTTAAAATAATCAAAAATTAAAATAATTAAAATGATGAATTTAAGAAAAAATATATAGTAAATGTAATATTTCATAAAAAGATATTGTAAGAGTGATGTGGTTCTTCCTTTAAATAAAATTAACCCTCTGCTTGAATCTCTGATTTAAATTTTCTTTAATTACTGGGGGAGGTGATTTTCAATCTTAACATTAAACTTTTGACTCCCGATACAACATCCACCGACATGCGAAAATGTTCAAAAATTTCATTCATATTTTTAATTTCAATACAAGTATGGAAACTATGTTACATAATGTCCCTTTGATCTAATCTTTTTTCTGTGTAGAAAGTAAACCTACAAAAGGGGTGGGTATCATCGGCTAAATTTGTGAAAGCAAGGCAGTTCCACAACCTAAGATGGATAACAAGCTGCAATGGTGTTGCTGTTGCTGCTGTTGCTGTAGTTGTTCTACAGTACAACTACAACATAACACAGACAAAAAAATAAAATAATTACAGCATGCAGGAGCAAAATGCACCTCTTTGGCTATAGAAATCTGGTGCCCGCATGGCAATGATGTAGAAGATTATGAGCAATAGCATCCCTAGCTTTCATTGAAGTTGCCGATCTCAAAGCAACCTCAGGAACCATCTCATCATCAACAAGTTCCACCCTCAGCTCTGGATCAATTTCCTCATTTTGCATCTCACAAATATTATGCAGCACACAGCATGCCCCAAGCACCACTGGCAAGTCCTGCAGTTTCACCTCTGTTCTTTTCTGCAAGCAACTCCACCTCCCTTTCAACCTCGCAAAGGCATCCTTCGCAACCAATTGAATCTCCCCAATCTTCTCATTGAAGGCATGCTGAGTCCATGTCAAATTCTGCTGTGCATAAGGCACCAAAACCCAATCCATTAATGGGTACCCTGAAGTCCCAACAATCCAAACATCCTTCAAGAGGCCTCCATTAGCCCTTTGAAATAAAGCAGACTTCTCCAACACCTGATCATCAGGCATCGAACCAGGCCAGCCAATACACACATCAGTAAATATCCCTTTTGGATCAACAACACCTTGAACAGTAATTGAATAGGATGTCTTCTGATTCCTCTCTGTATGCCTCTTATTAAAATACGCGGCAACGCTAATCTTTGGAGCTATAATAGGTATATGAGTAGTATACATAGACCCCACAGCATTGGGTATCCCAGAAATGGATTCAAATTCATTTTTTATCTTCCTCAAACCATCCTCATCGGGCCACTGCAAATACTTGGGCATTAAAACACTCCTTATAGCTGAACATACTTCAAGAACTAATTTATGGCAAGTAGAAATACCCAAACCAAACCTCTTGGATACAAGTCTAAGTGGTTCGCCAGTAGCCAATCTCCAAATACAAACAGCAACTCTTTGCCTAACAGGAATAGCGTTACGCAAAGTAGTATCTTCTTTAGCTATAACTGAATTTAACTCCTCACAGATCATATCAAAAGTAGACTTACTCATTCGAAAAGCCTTCTTGAATTCTTCCTCTGGATAATCTGGTCTATTACAATCATCCCACCATTCTTTATCTCTATCTTTCACCCATAACCGTCTTTGTTGACCACCGCCACCGTGCTTTGTATCTTTAATTCCTTCCCTGGCAGCCACGCCACTAGAGACGGCTGAAACAGCCAAAGCACCAGCTATTGCCCTCGAATTCTTGCGCTTTCTTCTTTCTGTTTCTTGAACTTCCACGTGGTAGTCTTGGAATTTGTCGTAGTATTCAACCATTGTTTTAATCCTTTTATTGTGGTTAGCATCTAATAATACCTTCTCCTCGTTTGAAGCCTTGCTCTGCTCTTCTTGATCACTCTTTTCTTGTTGTTCTAGCAATATCAATGATGTGATGATACCCTTCAAGTTTTTCTTCTTCTTCTCTCTGCCATCTTGCTCAAAAGAATCGTTGCCATCGCTATCATTTCCTTGCCTGTCCTCCTTTCTTTGCCTTTTCTTGGAGTTGCTGATCATGCTATTGGGTTCATTCATTTGGCGGAGTGAGGATGGAAGAAAGGTGAACATGAGGGGGGAGTTTCGAGCGAGGTTGTTGGTTTGGTAAAGAAGGGAGTTTTCATACATATAAAAAAGGAAAAGAGTTGAAACAAAAGACAGAGAAACTGGACAGTCGTCGACTGCTGGCTTTCAAAAAATGTGTGGACAAAGTGTGAACACACTGACAATACTAGGTTTAGATCCCTTTCACTTGCATGATTGAAATTTACATGCCCTGACCGGGCAAGGCTATATAGCTGTGTTTAACTGTTAATCATAGCCTCCCCCCCTTTAGATATTTGCAAGGCACCTAATAAATGACTACTAGTTTTCATCAAATGGAACAGGAATTCTTTAAAATTTAATCCTTTTGACCACCCATAAAACTAGATTAGGGCTTCTCCTTCTTCCTCGTTTAATATAGTTTTTCGGGCGTTAAAACCCTAATTTTATATTAAAAAAAAGGGATAAAAATAACCAAATGAATCTAGATTAGGTCATTTATAATACAAACCCACTTTGTCTTAGTCTTTAGACCCATATTTTTCTTTTCTTTTAAGGGCTACATGATGATCTCACCAACAAATTATTCAACTTCATAGCAGCACCCATTCATTCCCATTGTTTATTAACGAATTATTTGTCAAAATAATGATGGTGCTGGAATGGTAGGAATAAAGCATGCTTGTGAGACGGTGAAACCTCGGTAAAGCCATGAATTGTGCGCCCTAGATCTTTCAAGAGATTATAATAGCTAACAGAAAAACGTGGGCTAGGTGTGGACACAGCTTTGGGAAGGCGCTACACGTTAGACTTTGTGGCATGCTGGGGGCGGGGTGGTGCGCGCCTGTGACTTCAGGTTTCACACGGTTTCTTGTGGATTCCGGCTGCTTTACTGGAATGTTGCTGATGTGATCGGTCCTTATCAATCTGCATTTACAGAGAGCCGTTCTTTAAAAATAACAAAAAAATCAGTTTAATTAATCAAGTTTTGTATTTATTTTTTAAAAATTATTAATTTGAGTACTATAAATTTAATCAGAATTATTGATAATTAAATTTTAAAAAATTAATTAAAATATGCGTAAACCGAGATTAAAAAAAAAATTGCATTTCAGACACTCGTTGGTGGTGGACCAATTAAATTTGAATTTGTGTGCAAGCAGCAGCAACTCCAAATGGACGGGGCCTTTGTTTGAACAGGGGCCAGGGTAGATGAATGACAGGGACATTGGCGAATACAAATTTGTCTAAGTACTTCGGTGAATTCTTGACCACGATGTCTAGATGCCCTTAAAGCCAAGGTGCTTGTGTAGCCCTCGGAGGGATTTTCTTCTCTCCTTTGCCACGGTTAAAACACCTTATTTGTGGAAACAAAACCAGATATCAAAAGTAACGGCAGAAGAAAACATAAAAAGGAAATGAACTTGGTAGAATCTTTAGTACTTCACCCGGAAGTAAGAAGATAGAAATCACTAGGTAGGTACATATCATACTCGAGAGGAAGAGAAAAAAAACTTGTAAAAAAATCAGTCATTATTTTATCATAAATAATGCTCAATTAATAGTAAAAGCTTATTAAGATAGTTCAAAAAACATTACGAAAGGCTCCATGATAATATCAAAAGAGACTGTATGTAACGTCATATCAACGAACTAGAAAACAAACTATACAAAATATCATGAGATGAATATCTCTTACTTATATTTAATCACTTAACTTAATTTAATTGAAAAACTAAAATTCTATTAAAAAAGCTAAATTTAACCTAGAACGATAAATGAAAAGACCCGAGATAACTTGAATGATCACCAAGATTAATGAAAAATCATACAGAAAGCAAAAAAAATAAAATAATAGAGTCAAATCTCCAATTAAATAAATGTGGAGAGATGAAACTAAAGAAATATTAGCTTAAAAAAAGAAAAAAAAACAAACAAGCAAACCCAGGTGAATTTTCTAAACTCGAGTTAATCTTCCAAACTTACAATCTGTGAAATCCTAAACCCAGACTCAATCAAGATGCTCAATCTCTAACAAATTCAATGTTGAAACATGAAATAAAAAAAATAATCAATTTTAACAAATTGCTAAGGCAAAAAATAGCAATTAAAATAATGAAGATCAAATTGGTAGGAAAAAAAAAGTTAAGGAGAATGAAATTGCAAAAAAAAATTTTTAAAAGCATCTCGAATAAAACAAATAACATTTAAAAGAACGAGTACTAAATTTGAAAGATAAAAAAAATTGAAGGGGATGAAAGTGAAAAAAATTTAATTTCTTAAATCATCTCAAATAAAACAAATAGTACTTAGGGATCAAATATAAAGAAATAACAAATTAAAGAGCTTCTTTTACATAAGGTTAGTACGAAAATCAAGGAGAAGAAAGGAAAAAAAAAAAAAAAGGGTTGCACGTGCCAAACTAGAGATCCATTTGAAACATGCATTGCACTGGAACGGAGGGGAAACCAAGACGATTTGAACCCCGTATTGAAAGTTACATTTTGACGACCTCACGACGTCTCACACGCCACCCAAAAAATGCAAAGACAACATACACACCATCAAGTTTTTTTTTAATAATATTTATTTTAAGTCAATTGTCAAAGATCCCCTCAACCAACTTGTTTATTATAAAAAAAAAAAGGTGAAAAGACACCAAGACCCTTGGATATAAGTTATATTTTTTTTTGTTTTTTTAAACATAAAATGAGTTATTTTAAAATGAAATAGATGATAAAGCCCGTAGCTCTGGATTTAGAATTTTCTGCTTATTAAATAATTTCACTGTATCAAAAATATATAAAAACCTCACCCCTTCCAATTCATAAATGACTTTTTGATTAATAGAAAAAGACTATTCTATCCAACGGAGGACTTTATGATTTGTGAAAAAATGACAAAAACACTGAAACACGGATCCAATCTAGTGTTCTGTGTTTTTATCCACCGTGAAAACTTGATATCTTATAGTTTATTTTTAATTTAATAAAAGACAATAAAGAAATCCAAAAATCAAGCATCTAAAAATGGAATGACTTTGGATCTCTCACCAAGAAGTCATTTCCAGTGAGCTGTAAGAATCATGCTTGGGATGGATGAGACGATGAAATAAAAACAAATAGAATGAGGCTTTGCACAGTCCTATAAGCTACGCGGATTTCATAAATTATTCCAGCCTGTCCATGTGAAGAACGGGAAATAAGTCATCACCCACAACATAATAATCAATTTAGTATTCAAGAGTCTCATATG
>Ga0325402_1001021_pt1 | contig 21819 bp, 14 predicted proteins | sample PopdelMetagenome_22_FD_207212 | JGI IMG/M metagenome (GOLD analysis project Ga0325402, IMG submission 207212) | Populus deltoides microbial communities from Bellville, Georgia, United States - Xylem-PdKOR-R3 | ecosystem: Host-associated > Plants > Phyllosphere > Stem > Wood/Secondary xylem...
TAAGAACTTTGCTATTGAGACAATTTCCCCTTTCCCTCGACGGTCCTGCCTACGAGTGGTATGACACTCTCAGGCCCGGGAGAAGCGACATCCCTCTGGAGTGAAGCAGATAAAACATGGTGAAAACTCTCTATTGCCTATTCTTTACCTAGGCTGCTCCCTTCTTTTTTACCAGGACTCTTTGGTTATTTTTCATCTCCTTTATGAAGAGCTCTTTTCTTCTTCATATACGGTATCTCTCTATTGTTTTTTTTTTTCCTTTTTCTTTTGAATCTCACTTCTCTATCTACAAGCTCACTCTTGGATCTACTACTCATTTACCTTGTCGATTTGTCTTCATCTTGCACCTCTCTCTTTCTTCTGAATCTCACTTCTCTATCTACACGCTCTTGAATCTACTACTCAGATGCCTTTTGAACTTATCCATTCTTTCTATACACAAGCTGCAATCCTTTACTCGCTCCATTAAACCAATCTAGCTCCATTAAGAAGAAAAATGGAGGAGAAAGAAGGGAGTGGACTTGGATTGCATCTCTTCCAAGATACATATTTTTTTAGTCTTTAATTATTGGTAATACTTAAAAATAACCACATCATTAATACATCACACCGGCACTCACAAAAATTAAACGAACTCCCTGGAAAACTCACTTTTACATTTAAAAAAAATATATATTTCAAGTTAATTCCAACGACCTTACCTGTCATTCTCCCTTTAAGCACCATTTCTAGGTTCCTACTTGTATTTTATATATACAAGGACGTTTAGAATGAAGATAAAACAAGTACATCTCCAAAGATCACATTGAGAAATTGCGTCTCCAAGAAAATTTGACAGCCAAACATACAAATTCCTGAATTCTTCGAAGCAAGTTGGAATAGATAAAGCTTCGAACACCTCGCACGGAACAAACTCTTCGCTTGGACCACAAACAGTTAACAGTCCAAAATAAATAAGTACTGTTCCAAGTTCCAAGTTCCAAATGCAAATGATATTTTGCTCAGAGACGTTCAAGGACAACGATATATACCAGAACCGGGGAAAAATATAAGAGAGGAAGGGAAGGGAAGAATCAGAGGACAGTGAAAGAGTAAGCAATTAGCTAGTGTCTAAAGTAGTCATTCAAAGTTCTTCAGTGGCATATTCATCAGTTAGAAATCAGTACAAATGGATAATGGTAAACTCACCTGTCTAGGTAAGACCGGTCTCAAAATTTAGCTTTACTTTTGTATAATGGAACTGGAAGGAACTTGGAAAATCCCCAAAAGGTCAACTGCTCGTTTGTGTGCACAAGAAGCATTGGAATTCAGATGAATCAAAGACCAAAAAGAATGAAACAACGTAGCTGTTCTTAATCCATTAAAGCTGTCATACGAGTGCAACAAAATCACCTTGCAGTAAACCTTGTTGCAAAAAGTGATTTCTTAATTAGCAATTCGAGGGTTAAGCTGCTTTCTGAGATGACGAGCCAGCTGATCCAATTTGGATGTCTTTTGTGTATGTGTTTGTGAGTGCAAAAAGTAACAGCACAAACACAACTTGGGCACTCACAATCCCAAAATGGCTGATGCTGTTACCAATTTCCATCCAGCTGCCTGTATTTCTGACCTGTTTCTCATCAAAAACATAAATTTATGAGTTGCCCAGAAAGAGACTAACATATTGGTTGTGTTTCTTAATGCCCAATTCTCTAGAACAGTATAAATCTATTCAGATAGTAACACTTCAATTTCAGTTAGAAAAAAAAAAACGGAACTTCCTGTTCAAATGCAATATTTCTCTATCCATTTTTCCACATTTTTAAATTTGTATTTGAAAAATACATTTTAGAGATTTTTCAAGGTTTTTCTTTACAAGTTTTTCTTATGTTATCTATATGAAGAAAAACATGAACACATTTTTCCCACTTTTTAGCAATTGTAAAAGATTAAAATTATTTTTCTCTTAAATTTTCGTATTTAGTTAGTGTTATAAATTTAATTTTTATTATAAATATAATATAAAGTTTTTTTATATAGCAATACAACTTTTTCATGATAATTATAAATTAAATGAAATAAAATTAATATTCTACAATTAAATTATCACAAGATTAAGATGACTATTATAAATTATGATTTTGAAATTTCTATGAAAGATCAAGAAAAAAACTAGCCGTCTTCTAGCAAGTTGCCAAAAAGTAATATTTTCAACGAGTTCAAAAGGAAGATCAATGTGACCATAACCTCATTGGGTCAAACTTTGTACCTGTACTCTTTTTTTGTTTTTTCTCAATGCCATCCTTGTACAATTTGTTTAGCCTAATACCATAATATCCAGTACAGATTTGATTTAGCATCCAGCTAGGTATTCAATGTGAGCTAGGGTTGGAGAAGGAGAGAGTTTAAGTATATGGAATTGGGATGGATTAAGCATGTTGGATTCCAATAAAAATGCAATTTCATGTATTTTTCAACAAATAAACATATTACAACACTTTCATCAATCTCATAAACAGAAATCAAAACCACAAAACATGTTTTCAAACAATCAAACAACACAAAAATTCAATTATTAAGTTTTTAGATCAAAAACTTCAAATCCACATCTCCGAAACCCCTTGATGAAATTGCATAATTTGTCTATGAATTCATTGAGATGAGAGCTTTCATTTGATGATAGTAAAAACTGGCTAGATTATGTCTCTCCCTCTCTCCATTTTCTTCTTACTACTTTTCATACTTTTATACATTTTTTCTTTTAGATCTTTGAGTTTTCAAATCCAATGATGGGAATTAACTCATGTAAATTAAATGGTTCAGATTTGAAGATAGGGTAGAGATGGGAAATGTTTAAAGAGACATTATTAAAAAAAATAATTAACTTAAATTGTCCTCAAGACATGTCTCTCGTGCTCCATTTTGGAGGGACAAAAATTGGCCCCAACCAATCAAGTTTCTATTTCATTTATCCTAAGACAGGAGCAAAACACAACTTTTGGGACAAGTCCACGTAGCTAATGACATGATTGACATGACTCCATTACTAACAAATCATGCAGTATATGATGGAATTCAGGGGAAAAAATTATAAGGATGAGTTTAAGAAAAATAATAAAATGTTATTTAAAGAGTAGAAGATGATCATACCAAGAAGAAAAAGTGGATGGTCATCACATCTGAAAATAGGATAACAAGGAAATAGCATCCAACCCGTGGAACTTGAAGTAGTTTGGTTATAGCACTGAATACACATCTGCATTTGAATTCAGAACACGCAGAAATAACAGTCAAAAGAGCAGCTGAATCCCATAAAGATTTGATTGCCTATTTCTAATGCTCTAGAAATCAACCAGCATACTACAAATGGCAAAAATCTCTCTAGAGGAGTAGCTGAATCTCCAAAGTCAGGGCTTGGATTCATACCCTACAATGGGAATTCTATTGGTGTGGCCAATTCTCTCTAGCATTTTGAAGTGCATGGAATGCACATTATTGTGCTGGAAAAAAGACCCAGTATATGATGATGCTATTGCAGAATTGTTATCTTTTAGGCATGCTATTGCCAATCAAAAAATGAAGTTTTGGTGAGATGACTGAGACCTTTACTTAATTTAATCTTGTGAAGTAAACAGCTATCACATTTTAAAAAACTTACATGACAAGCATAAATGGTATGAATAGTTTGAAGATAAGAAGCGTGGCCATCAAAAAAGGCTGCAATTAAGAGGAAATCATATCAATTCAATAACTGATTTTAAACTGTAAATCAGCATGTACTTCAAGAGTTTGAAGTTGAACTTCACTTACACTGAAGACAGTAATAAACCGGTACACCGATGAAATCTCAAAACTTGCAATACTTGCAAAATTTCCAGTCCCAAAGAAAGCAACATTAAACAAAATCAGCTGAAAAGTGCAAACCATCAAGGCCATATAAATTTCATCACCGCTTAGATTATCAACCAGTACAATAATAAAGTTTCTCGATGAAAAAAATATCACAGTTAAGCTACTCACATTCATTAAAAATCAGAAATCTTTAAACAATTTTACATTTCCTTTAATAAAAGCACAGTAAACTCCTCTCTTGTCATTCTTTTCTTTTTGTTACACCTCTCAGCTTTCTGCCATCATACACTGTTTTCGTTTAACATACCAAAAACAAACAATGGAGGAAACTCCCCTAAACTTTTAATCAATGCAGAGTAGAGGAAAACAATATGAAACAGAAAATACAGTGAAAGAAAGGCTAGAAAATAAAGCATATTGAAGTTGGAACAAGATAACAAGGCTTAGGGTCCACCAAGAAACCCCTAAAATCTAAATAAACTGATAAAATAAGATAGAATGTCTTCATAAATAACCTTAGCAGCGATATAAACTAATTGAAGCCCTAAATACTTGTGAGAAAAGGATTCACCAGTCTTGGTCTCCAAGCAAAACAACTCGACCTCCAAGAAAAATAATTAAAAAGTCACATCCTAATCACATGACCTTAAATTAATTAAATAAACCTAGTATCAGAAACAAAATAAAATAAACTATAAGGAAAGCTCCTATGTCATTCTTTTTAGGTTGGAAGAAACTCATCTTTGAGTCAAAACCATTATTGTCCTGATATCATAGGTGTCAAATCAAGACTCATTAATCCCTCGTTTCTTTGCTTCAAGTTTACAACAGTTCTAAAAATTAGCTTTAGTTACCCATTGTATGAGAAACATCTACTCGCAACTTATTTCTCTTCCATCTATCTCAAAGTAATGAACTGCAAAGCTTAAACTTGTTTCGTTAACATGTGTTACAATCAAATGTCGTTTGCTGATTCTACTTTCGGGGTAATATCACACTAGAACCAAAAGGATCGTCATAGTGCAAATCAACAAGTTCCTTTTGGTAAACAATCGTGATGTCCTATTTGCACTCAACTTAGTATTCTAGTGGCAACATCATTATCAATGTTGTCAGCATTGTAAGATCATCATCCAAGTGAACAGCAAATATTGGTTGAGAATCCCTATCCACATCCACTTCATCATACATTGACAAAGGATTCCAGCCCACATTTATTTCTTTCCCAACATATAAAGTATCTTTTCATTCTTGCTACACTTCAATTATCTTTCTCCGACACATCGTACCATAGTTAAGGGTTGAAAACCACATCACTATTTGAAGATCTTATTGCTCAGGTTTAATGCTTTGTACTCGGTTTTTTTGTTAAAAGATCCCTCAATTATTTTGTTATCTTAATATCAATCATGCACATTATGTTTTCATCTGTGTTGTATATTTTCATTAGTTGGTGTCACTAACACAGTTCAAATTTGAAACATGTCACAAGCATGGTATAGCATGAAAGTTTTGCTAATATATATTTCAGTCCTTAAAATTTCTTGAAAATTTACTTTGGTCTCAATATTTCATTTGTTTTACAAACAAGTACTTAATTGAAATTTTTCGATCATCATATTTTACAATAAATACAATTTAATTCATTAAGTTTCTACATGATGAATCATAAACTTGATCAAAATTATAAAAAAAAAAATAAGTTGATGGACAAGGTAAGGCGGTTTAGAATCTTTACATAGGTGGTTTGCGTTACGCCGCAGGTTGGGTCATATTTCTCCTAACATAAAAAATGATGCCCAAGCGATGATAGCATTTTTAAAAGCGCAGGAAAAATATGGGAATTATAATCTTAGTTAATTTAATAATATGATTAAAAAAACAACGATAATAAAAAAACCAAGAAAAAATTGTAAATGACTAATAAAAAAAATAAACACTAGCCAATATTATGAAAAAATACCTTCTAAATATTTTTAAAAGTTCTCAACAATTTTTAATTGATAACAAAGCAAAAATTAAACGAGAACGGGATAATCTCATAAAGAGAAAAATAAAAGAAATCTGAAGTTCAATTAAAAAAAATCAATTTTAAGAAATGACCAAAAAATATCTCGAGTTAGTATGTCAAATTCATACTCGATTATGAGACTGGGATAACCCGCACAAAAGAAATTGAATAAAACAATGGCAACTCTCAAGCAAACTAAATGATGAAAAACAAAACTGAAAAGGAGAATTAATTTGAAAATCCGAGTCAACCGAAGTTAACTCGACTAACTTAACTCCCGGGATATGAGATCGGGATAACCCCACAGGAAAACAAAACGAAAAAAACAACAAAGCTCAAGACCTATAACTTAATATTGAAAGATAAAATTAATATATATATATATATATAAAATGAAGTCAAATGGCTAACTTCAGAACTTATGACTCGAGTTATGAGATTAAATTGCCTCATCGAAGGCAAACATGGAAAAACCATGAAGCAGAATTTTTAATCATCCAAAATTAAAAACAAAACAAATAGAATCAAAACAATCAAGACCAAATCTAGTATAAAAATCAAATTCATGAAAATAATGAGGGACTAAATTGAAAAACAAATCAAGAAAATGATAAAAATACAAAAAAATAGCAACAAAAAAATAAGAACCAAAATGGATAAAAAAAATTAAATGAAATAAAATGCTAAGAGACTAAATTGAAAAACAAATAAATCAAGAAAAAGATTAAAAAAACTAGCAATCAAAATAATAAGAAGTATCCAATTGAATACGAAAATTAAATGAAATAAAATACTGAGAGACGAAATTGAAAAAATAAATCAAATTAAAAAAACATTAAAAGCAAATCAAATAACAATCAACAATCATACGAATTGAGACTAAAATTGATACAAATACAAACTAACAAGACACATTTAATTTTTGAAAGAGCTAGCACAAAATCTAAGGCACGGAAAAGAAAAACAATTCATCGCAACCCAACCACTGCTCTATCATGCATAAGTGCCTAACCACTAGGAAAAGGACGACGCAATGCATCCAAGCCATCGAGGAAGATAGTGTTTGATTGTTGGGAAACACCGCACGCTCTCAAAGAGCATGGACACCTCACTCGTTGCACGAGCCAATTACTTTTAGTTTTTTAATTATATTTATATTTTTTAAAAGACTAAATTGTCTCTCATTCAAATTAATTATAACTAAAAAAAATGATGAAAATATGAAAAAGCTCATGGACATCAGTTATAATTTTTTATCTTTTAAGAGCAAAGTAGTCATTTCATCATGCAATCAAAGCATTAAAAGACCTAAAAGCCCTTGGACCATAGTTTTAGTTTTTTTCCTTTTAAAGGTATTTAAGTCATTTCATTGTGCATCTAAAATGTTAAAAGACTGATTTGTCATAGATCAATATGATAACCCTAAAGTGAAAGGCTGATCTCTTTGACCTTTTGTTTTCATACCCATTTAAAAAATAAACCTTTTGTTATCTATCATTATAAAAAAAAAATTTATTAATTTATTTTTTCTAATTTAAACCTAAAAAATCAAGACAAATTATAAAAAAATAAAAGAAAAACAATTCTTGAAATAGATATATGATACCATGGGAAACAAAGTTTTCTTAAAAATAATATATGTATGATAATATGAGAAAAAAAGTCAAAATCAAAGTAATAACACTTCAAAATACATCAATCTATCTAAATTATTTAACTAATTTTGACCAAGTTTACAATTTGACATGAACTTAATTGGAAAAAAAAATCATTTTAAGGACTAAATTATATTTACTGTATAGTACAATGACCAAAAAACTTTCAATGAAAGTCTAAATGAAAAACAAAATACAAGGATCAAATTGAATTTTCAAGAAATTTTAGAATCAAATGTATATCAATGAAAAATTCCATGTTATAGCCACATGACACAAGTCACATGTCAATAACACCAACTGATAAAAGAGGGTAACAATGGTTTAAATGTAATGTATAAGGTTGATATTTAGACAAAATTGTAGTGGGACCTTTTAAGAATATTAAGAGTATAGGGGTGTACGAAAAGATTAAACATTTTTGCCTTGCTCTGCTGCCAATTTGTGCAGTGTGGGAAGAGGATAACAATCCAAACAGCAAATAAAGGAAAATAAAGGCTAAAACATGAATAATATTGAAGTTGGAAAAAAATAAACATGGTTTAGAGTTCACCAAGAAACCTCTAAAATCTAAATAAATTGATAAATTCTTTGAAATAACCATGTCGGCCTATTTATACTAGTTTAGGCTCTAGATCCTAATAGCAAGAGGATTCACTATTCTTGATCACCAAGCAAAACAACTTAACCTCCAAGAAAAATATTCAAAAAGTCAAATGCTAACCAAATGACCTAAATTAATTAAATACCCCTAATAGGAGAAATAATAAAATAAATTCTAAGGAAAGCACCAACTTCACTAATCTACTACATTCCAACAAATTATGCACCGCTCTAAATTAAACCCATAAACTAAATCTCAATTTTTGTATACTAATTGTTAAGGGCTTTGCTTAAATCAATAAACATAATTCGAGGAATTATAAAGATTTAAGATCTTCACAATGAGCATATATGGTATCATACCATACACATTGCATGAATTAGAATATCTACTTCATATTTATTCACCATATCAATCTCAATTATGGAAGAAATTTGGAAGAGGAAGTCAAGGTGAAATGGGATGAGACTTACAAAAATTAATGGAATTCTCACATCAGAAAGCTGCAAGTATCTAACATCGTTTTCAAGCATGGTTTTTTCACCAGTTCTTTTCATGGAAGCTGACAATTTCGCGACCTTGGTCAAATGGAGAATTGTGTTCTCAAATAGAATCCATGCCACAAGCACAAGAGCAAGTGCACCATAAAAGACAGCTTCATATCTGCTTGGATTTCAAGAAAAAGCACCCAGTGAAAGAAAATCATAAATGTGTATTTTAACTTTTTGCATATAACAAAAGTGCTAAATTAGAATTGAAGCTTAAAATCTTTGGACATACCCAATAGATAGAAGCAGGAATGTGGGTGCAAAACCAAGAAATATAGAAGTCAGCCGTGATAAGAGGCTCTTCTCTGAGAAAAGTGGGAGAACCATTGAGAAACCTGTAATAAGACAATTCCAAGAAGTAACAAATGACATGTCATTTAAATGGTTTAAGTATGGCATCACAGCCTTTACCTTTATACAAGGCAATAAAAAGAAAACTGATATGTATTATACACAGTGAGTTGGGTTTGATGTTCCCTATACATGAGTCGTCACCAGCAAATGTAGATCATTCACTAAAAATAACCGTAGATGACATTAAAATACATTGGCTCTGTGATACAAACTTTTCCCTAGGTAAACACAGAGGCTTGAGTTATTAACATACATTATATATTCAAAGGAGGAGAAAACACCATAATAATTGGTAGGGGTTGAGTTGTAAGAAGGATAATGTGTTTTTAAAAAAACGATAAAGGAAAATGGAATTTTTGCATACAAATTTCAAGAAACTTTACACGAAAGCCTAAATAACACTAGAGAAAAGTAGAAATGAGTCAAAAATATACCGGCAATAGACCAATTTATTAACTGGTGTATGGCATGCAATTCTTGTTTCTCTTTTCTGTGAGATGTTGATATTGACACCATCGCTGATGATAATCCAACCAAAAGAACCTAATTTTCATGTAAAACATGAGATGACCTTCAGAGATGTTAGGCAATTGAATTATGGAACATCTGTTTCAAAAAAAAATTAAAGACATGTTATACCTGCAAGAAAAATAGAACTGGGGACCTGGGTTTCTCCATTTTGTGGTAGCAGATCCGCAGCCAATACTTATTCCCTTCAGAATGCTGATCTAGCCACCTTGCAGCCGCTCCTATAATGACAATAATAGCTCCACTCGCAATCCTACATACACGGTGATTAACATTCATACAGCATGACCACCTCAAGTAATAAACCTGATAAAAATGATTTACCATTTTTCAATTTTTCACACGTTTCAATTTTTAAGACTTTTCTGACATTGTAGACAATCAATCAAAAGACATGTTTGATACATTTACATTACTCATATTGAGCAGAAGTCTTTGGAGATAATTTTTTTCCTTTTGATAGTAAGATCAGAATTGTTGATTGCAATAGGAATTTCAATACAGAATTTATGTTCAATTATAAGCTTATCATTAATAAGAACATTTGTTTATCAAAATTGCAGGAACTTTACCATCATATCAATATAGAAGTCCACCCCTCTTTTCCACTACAATAATTAATCATCACGGAAATCAAAGGAGACAAATTTTAGACATGACTCAAAGATTATTGATATGCAGATAATGTTATAATTCCTTTGAAAACATTTTGACCAAAGCAAGACTGCATAACTAACCAACCAAATGAACAAACTCAAAAGGGCTTACACTAGTCCATTATTATCAGGAATGTCTGCTGGCATCAAAGTAAAAACAGACAGAAACCAGCACGCACAGCAGACATAAATCGGTATCCCAGATCTCCATGGAATTGCATGAAAAAGATAAAAAGCAGCTATAATCCCCATAATAAAAAAACACCATGTGTAGAGCTTCCTCTCTGTGAAACTATTCACCTGAACAAAATACAAATAATGTAGCCTCAGAAAACTAAACTTACAGCCAACACATGGTTAGATAGGAAATAGCATGATCGATGCCCTTACCAGGAATTCAAGGATGAATATCGATACAGCAGAAGCAGCCAAAATCTTAATTATATAATTATACTTTCCCCAACTTAACCATCGGCACAAAGTTTTTATAAACTGGTATTCACCCACTATCTGGGTCCACAGAAAAACTGTCATGGAAAAGTATGCATGGTACAAGGGAGGAGAGTGCTCCATGAATAATAAAACAGAAATCGCTCCCGTCAACAGACATCCAAACAGATATACCTGCTAAAAAGAATTTGATAAGCCAGAAACAAAATGCATAATCTCAAGAAACAAAACTTAGTGACAGTTAAACCAACACTTAGCATAAATAGATCCCACTAGAGAGCCTTGCAACAAAAACAAGAAATTTAGAAATTTAGTGAAGGGAAGACAGAATAATGCAACAAAAACCACATGTTGGAATAAGACTTGCAGACCATAATACTCATTGTCAAATAAGAAGAGGAAAGTGTTTTCAACATTTGAAGTTGAAAAAAAAATGATCACGAAGATAAGAAAAGAGGGATGACGAATGATGACTGCATTTCTTCACTCTCGTTCAGTTTTGTGCTGACATTAATGTATATTATTAGGTATATTTACATCTTTCCGGGAATTAAGATAACAAAAAACAATATCTTCTATTTTCTCCACTGAAATGCTTGTGACCATTCAAAAACATTTTTCAGCTGGCATCATCAACAGGGAAACAGGCTGAAAAATGACCAAGAACCCAGAGTGTTTAATGTTCAAGGATTATTGCATTCTTGATGAAAAACCATTGATATCAAACAAACAAACTTCCTTTGCTAGCCAAGTAGTGATGAAAATAGTGATATTAGGATTGATAAACAAGCCAACAGAAATGAAACAAGAAATATTCATCATTTTCTCTTATTCTTTTAACATTACATACACTTTATAAGAGGTTAAGCTTTTTTAAATATTACCTTCGTTTTATTATTTCTCTGCCATGCATCATCAGGATTCTTAAATACATCTGCCAATGAAGTGTAAGATTGCAGAATATGGAGAAGAAGACAGATTATCCAACCAATGTACCCAAGAGTAATTACAGTCATCAGCATAAGCCAATCATAGGTTTGAAAATATTGAAGTCCTTTGAGAGCCAAGGTTCTGAGGTTCTGAGCCAGCATCATTGCACTTCCATAGTCTCTGATAGATATTAGATGCTCGATGTGTTCTAATGCAGCAGAATGATGAGCCAGTAGTTTAAAAGGCTTGAAATATAAGGAGTTTGACTGTTTTATTTCTAAGTTTGTTAAGAAATCACGTATCAAACTCAGTTACACCACTGGACAATTTTTTGCAAGCACCTAAGGACAATATGTTGAAGATACTATGGACAGCACAGATTATAAAGTTTTGCAGGGGACTGTTCAATAAGTTTCAGAAACAGATGAATTTTACAACTTCAGTTTGGTTATTTTAGTAATTTGGGATCAAAGTACAAGAAGCAAAATTTCATTCAAATAAACTTCTAACTAGTTGGTTTCGAAATATTCAAACTGAGAAGAATCAACCAATTGTTTTTTTCTTCTTTTTTCCGAGTATATATTTTCTCTAAAATGCCATGAGCACAAAACTAACTAGGACACAGTCTATTAAAAGTTGTACTGATACGTAACTAGAGAAGTGTTACTATATACAAACTAGAAAAGTATGGGTGCACATGTAAACAATACAACAGATGAAGGAAACAAACTCAGCTCAAAAGCCAAAGTTGTATCCCATTAAAAAGGAAAAAAAAAACACTAAGAGATTTGATGCCATTTAATTACCATCATGGCACTGCATTGCATTCTAAAGTTCAAAATCAAGGTAACTGAAAAGAAGATTCAAAAAACAAGCATAAGCTACCTGCTTTTTGTGATGCAAAATAACATATTCAAAATTTCCTTAGTTTGATAGTAACAGAAAACCAAACCAAAACACTTTGGGAAAAACTGGTTCAATTACTTTCAAATGTTAGTTCGTATTTGTCTTTTGATGTAAAACCACCATCAAGAACACAAGGACAAACAATTAGGAGAAACAATTCTCCATAAAACTCTATTTATTTGATCCATCAGTATTCATAGCATTACTTGAGTTTCTAGGTAGGGTTGTTGGAATCTAAACAAATAGAAATACAAAAAGTAAATCCCAATAACAGTAGAAAGAGTAAAATCGTAATCTGAATAGGAAAACCTACCAAAATAATAAATCTACTACATTCTTATTTTATCCAATAAATAATAAATACTAATATTCCTGAATAACAATAAAATTCTAAATAAATAAAATCCTTAAATAATCAAATATTAATTCACATTTTTTTCTTTCTTCACTCCTCATCATTTTGCATTGTATATCTGAATATAAAATGCATGACACTGAACCAAAAAAAAAAATGCACTCCTAATTACCAAAAGCACACAAATATTTTGAGTTTTTGGTAAGAACTGAAAGATACTGCGTTTAAGGCTGCATGCAATGTGCTTGTAATGTCAATGACAAGTAAAACTGATAAAGGATACTTGATTTGCAAAGAAACTGGTTGAGGATTTGCTTTGTATTAGCTAGAACAGCTTCGACTTCTTCAGCCTGGATTTTAGAAGTAGAAAATGTCAATTTAAGTGTTGTATTTAGTTTGACAAGTTCAATTCATAAATGAAATTCTCATAAATGATGCTGCATTCTTCTCCCTGGAAATTATAGCAAATAAATAACATCCTTCACTTTTCTATTCACTTGCAGTCACTATGGTTTCGATCTATACCATAATGCATCCAATGCAAAAATAACATTCTAGCACCCTTAAGATAACAATGACTTATTTTCATCATCACTCATTTAAGGCATGCTGACCTCAATCATATCAACATAACCAAGCGGCAGATTTCCAACTGAGTTTACAGGACATGGCAGGCCAAGAAGTGTTGACTGGCAGAAAAGATGATCAGTATATCAGACAGGTAACAAACAAGGAGATATAAAGAATTAAATAATGCTCAAACATGACATTTCAAAGAGGAAAATGTAAAACCATGAGGGGTGCAATATCAGCTTGATTCACATCCACCCTTTCAATTCCATTCAAGCCCCAGTCTACAGGAGTTGGCATGTCATGTGCATGTTCATCAACAAAAACACCATGATCAGAATTGTTGCTACTGGAGATTGGCTTGGGATATTTGACACCTGCCCCCCAGACAACAAGGGGAGTATCTGTATTCGAAGGATGCCCATCTCCATGACTACCTGGGAAGAACCATAGCATGTCAGCATCTGTAACTCGGAAGGGCACCATAAACAGAATTCTTTGAGATGAAAAATGACCCAACCAAATGGTATAAAGTAGCATATGGACAGAAAATCAGAAAGCATCTTAATCATGTTGAATTTAGGCCTTGGAAGTCACACTTTGAATTATGGCCCTGACATGAATTTGGTGAAGTTATTGTAAACCAGCTCAGTCCATTCACATACGAATAAGTCCACAATCATTCACGAAATTACCACGTAAACGGTCGGAAAACACAGCTACTGATGAATTGCAATGAAGCAGTGAAAACTCTCAAGCAGAAATAAAAGATAGTACCAACCTTTGTCACTCATTCCATGATCGGCTGTAAATATATATGATGTGCGATTGTCCTTGTAGTAATGTTCAAGGAGAGAATAAACTCGTTCCGCAATGTGGTCCACAACTTTGACATTATTGAGATAAATGGAAGAAAAGGGGCGATGTGCATGACCATTTGAATCACAGCCAAGTAAATGCAGAAATATAACAAGATTATCCTGTAGAAGTAACTCCTTCAACTCTGGGTCCTGGGTGGACCTATTCAGAAGGCTCTGAAATTGATCAAAAGACCACTCATCCAAAAAGGAAGCATCTGCATTGACACTATTGTATTGATAAAACGTTGGACAAGAGGTAAAAACAGCTTGATTCGTAATATTATATTTATTGCTAATGAGCTTTCCCATTTGAGAGTTCAGACAATAAATGAATTGATTAATTTGTGTAGAGGTTGAGACAAACCAGTTGCGAAGTCTTCAAATTCATGAGGGTAGGTTTTCCATGTGCTGTGTGGCAGGGCACCGCAGAATATTGGAACAATATCGGGGCTGCCATAGGCAAATGTATGCCTGCTTTGGTTGAAGACAGAATCAAATTCAACTGGATTAGCTTTCCATCCTGCAAATGTAAATCAATACCAAATCATCAATGGAAGGTGAAATGCAGAAGATATATTTAAAATCGATTGATAGCAGTAACTAAATCCACCTTTTGTGACAGCACTAGGATCCTCGTAGAAACCAGCAATTATAGAAACGTGTCCGGGCCTTGACTCCGTAGGAGGGCGGGCATGAGACACTCCCCATCTACCTCGGTTTTTAATAATATTCCTCAGAAATGGTGCTCTGTGATTACCCTCCGAATCGGGCTCGAAAAACTTATCAGCGCGTAAACCATCCGCTGACAAAAATTAGTATCACTATCAGGATATAACTAAAGGTGAGAGTTCTTCGAAAACAAGACACAAATTGCTTTTTTTACCAACTAAGAGAACAAGACGTTTAGCAGGAGGGGCCTTGAAGCGAGGCTTGACAGGATGCATGCCATGAACAATTGGGGTCTTGAAGTAGATATCGAATATGCTTAGCATATAAACTGCGTGAAGGACTACACCAAGTATTACTAACCATCTCTCCCGTCTCTTTACCAATTTTTCACTGCTATTTCTTTCCCCTCCTTTCATCCCCAAGATCCCATCGCTGCCTCTCATGCTTTTCTGCCTCTTCTCTTTCTTTTTTTAATCGGTTTTCTTCCCTTCACTGGATCTTTGGGTTTAGAGTACGGACTTTTTAGACTCTGGCGACCTGCTGGCTGCAGCTTAATTTTGAATCCTTTTGGCCAACTTGTCGTTCCGTTACATGAGTGCCATGTCGTTCGTGGAAAAATTATGTGATAGTGGGGTCCATTAAACTTTAAATAAAAATTAGATACAAAATAAAAGGCGTAGGGCCTGTTTGTTTCTGTGTTTCAAAAGTATTTTTAATAAAATTTAAAAATTTTTTATTTTTTATTAACTTTAAATTAATATATTTTTAGTGCTTTCAAATTATTTTGATTTCCTGATGTCAAAAATGATTTTTAAAAAATAAAAAAAAATCATTGGTATGTATTTTGGCAAAAAAACTGTTTGAAAAGCAAACGCAACCATATTGTCAAACACACTCGTAGTAGGCTGGGTACTGTTGAATCGTTAGGGATTATTTTCATCTTATTATTCAATATTATTTTTATTTTATTATCAATTACATGGACTATAAGTATGAGTATAGAGAATGAGAGTCTAGCTTAAATCTTAGGATAAGACTAAGTCGAGTTAGAATTAATGTTTGGAAAAAAAAGTATTGAAAAAATAAATAAAAAAACACAAAATATTATTATAGCTAATAATATTTTATAGGTATGTTCACAATAATATAGTATCATTTAGTGTCTTGTTAATATAAACGTTGTTATTATTATTATTATTATTAAGACTTTCTCTTACCAACATCATCAAGGCTATCTTGTCTCTATACTTTTCATACGTACATACACAAAAGATGATATTGTGTACTTTTCAATAATCCTTAAAATTTTATTATAAATGATTTAATTCTAATTAAAAATCAATTAATTTCAATTTTTGATCAAGAATAGAACAGAAATTAAAAAGACATCAAATAAAGGTGGCATGCCAAATTTTTTAGAAAATATACATTTTCATCTTTAAACTTTAAAAATAATACATATTATATAATTATAATATCTAAATATTTTTCAATTCGATTTTAATATTAAAATTTATTTTTATTAATTTTTAGTTTCTAATTTTAAAAAAAAATCCTTGAATCACGATAAAAATACTTAAGCCCCACCATTTAAAACACCATAGTAAGCTGCAGTTGGGGTTGCACGAGCCCTGTTTGTTTTTATATTTCAAAAGTATCTTTGAAAAAATTTAATTTTTTAATATTTTTCTTTACTTTGAATTAATATTTTTTTGGTGTTTTCAGACTATTTTAATACGCTGATGTCAAAAATATTTAAAAAAATAAAAATATATTATTAAATAAAAACAACTAAAATCACATTTTCAAACAGGCTAGAAGTAGAACCACTTAGCCCCCGTTTGTTTACTGGAAAGTAGTTTTCTTTTGGAAAGTGAATTCCGGGAAAATGAATTATTTTTTGATGTTTGGTAGTGTAATGAAAAATAAGTTGGAAAACACTTTTCAGTGTTTGGTTATGATATGAAAAATGAGTTGGAAAATAACTTATTAATGTTTTATTTTTTCAAGTTTATTAAAATAATGAGGAACAAATCTTACAAATTAAAAAGTTGAATGAAAATAAAATTGAAAAAAAATATAATTTCATAAATTATCTCAAATAAAATAAATAATAATCAAAATAATAGAGATGAAATCTAAAATATAAAAAAATTGAAAGATGAAGAAATTAAAATAATAATAATTAATATTTTATAAATTATTTAAAATAAAATAAGTAACAATCAAAAGAATGATGACCAAATTTGATAGATACAAAATTTCAATTAAAAAATAATAAGAAAAAAGCAAATAACAATTATAAAAATGATGACCAAAATTAATATAAAAATAAAATTATAAGGAATGAAATTGAAAAACAAAATATATATATAGCAATCAAAAGTTTGAGGACTAAATTTGATATAATCAGTAAATAATATGACATTTCTAAATTTTTCACAACTTCCGGAAAGTGTTTTCCGCCCAAAATAAAAGGAAAACACTTTTCTGGAAACCAAACTAAATTTTTCTTTGACTGGAAAGTGTTTTCTGTTGACTGAAAAGTGTTTTCCATTAACTAATTTTTCTAATAACAAACAAATATAAAAAAATTTAAAAAATAATTTTCTAAAAACAAAATTGATTTTCGGGTTTGTTATGTTCAGCATGCAAAGCTCGTTGCTGATCCCTGGACTGGTTTTCAGTTGCAGAACTGATCCCGACCCCAGGGTCAAGGCTAACTGTCATCTAGTCTAATCCTTGAGGGTCCATTCACCAGCCGATGGTCCATCACTGTATGTCCTGGCTGTAGGTATATCATGATTGTGTTCACAATCGTGTGTGTGTAGTTATATTTTTAAAACTCGGCTCTATAAGTCAATTTGAAAACTGAATAATTTAGGATTAAAATTGGGCCAGGTTTATGAAAAAATAAAAAAAATTAAAACTCAATTAATCTAAAGGGTTGACTTGACAAGATCCGATTAAAAAATCAGTTGTAATTTGTTAATTATTTATTTTTTTAACCAAAACAACATCGTTTTGATTTATAAAAAAAAAATTAAAATTGACCTGGTCAAAACTCATGACCCGGGCCTTAAGTCAGGTCAATCACCAACCGGGTTTAAAAATACTAGTTATCTTAAATTGGAAAGTAAATCCTAGTCAATATCTCCTCTTACTAATTTGGTCAAAATCACGAGTTAAAATTGTATTAATATGTAAAGTTAAATTAATAAAATCAAGTTAAATTTGATAAAATCATTCAAACTCGATAAAATGAATAAATTCTAACTGATTCTACAAGTTTGAAACAAAGTAAAAAAATTAATTGACTCCTGTTACTTTTTTTTTTCTCTGCCCTTTCTCAAATCTCAATCCTAGCACTAGCGGTTGGTTCCACAACTTCCACTCTCTTTTTCTCTGTCTCTAAACACCCTCTCTTTTTTCTTTTTTTTTCTTTTTTTAACTTTGTCTGTCTTTGTATTATTTTTTTCTTGGTATACTTGAAGATTTGTTTCTGAAGATGGGTTTGCTGTAAATTCTGTTCTTTTCCTCAATTATGAAGTATTGCTAACTGAAGAATATAGGTGAAGTGATAAAAAAATAAAAAGAGATTAGAATCTTCAGTTTATTAAAATTATTTAATTACTATTCTCAGGTCTTTGTGCTCTAAAAGTTTCCTTCTAGTTACATTGAATATAAGAACCCGTTTGGCAATGTGTTAGCGTTCGTGTTTTTTCAAAAACGTATGAAATGATCGTTTGGTTACTTTACTGAATGTTTCAAAACACATGGGTCCCGCCATTTATATGCGGCAGGACCACGAGTTTTCAGAAGCAGTATTTTACTGCTTTTTTATGAGTTTCAACATGTGAAACACAGAATTGCACTGTTCACGTGAACAGTGCAATTCACTTTGCATTGTTCACGTTTTTTTTTTTTTGCAGTTTGTTAATTTTTTTAACAATTTTTTTTAAAAAAAACTAGTTTAGAGTGAATTAAATTCACTCGCATTGTGATGTGAACAATATTTTTTTTCCATGAAAAACTAGTATAGAGTAAATTAAATTCACTCGCACTGTAATATCAATTTTATACCTGATAATATTTTATCTGATTTTATTACACGCTCATAAAATTATGAAAACTGTAGTTTTTATCTGCTGAATTTTGTATGTAATGGAATTATAAATAGTTTAATGGAATAATAAAAAATATTTTATATCAAGTATTATTTATTTCATGATGTAATAAAAGAAGTTAATTCTACTCTATTTAAATTTAAAACCATCAATATATATATATATATATATTAAAATTATTTTATAACTTCAATTTCAAAAGCATTCTTAACCAAACACATTAAACTACTTTTTCTCCAACCTCAATTTTAACCACAATTTTAACCAAACACCTAAAAGTACTTTTTATAAAAAACTTTTTTCAAACCATAACCACAACAGCTACCGTAATACCAAACACACTCTAAATAGGATTTAGCAATGTAATTATAGTTGTTTTTTAAATAAATTTTTCCTGTTGAAATATATGTTAATGATTTTTTTATTTTTTAAAAATTATTTTTAATATTGACAAACAATCTAAAATATATTAAATTTTAATAATAAAAAAAATTGATTTTTTTTGTAAACGTAACTTGCACGAATTGATAAGGGTGCTCATACCAGCGATATTTAACCAAATTAATTCAAGGGGGCTCCATATGCAATTTTCCAAGGCAACACGAGTTTTTAGGCAACACGAGGGGCTCCAAATTCAATTTTCCAATGCAGCACGAGTTCTTAGGCAAGTGTACCCTATCTACCAATCGATGAAGACCCAGTTTATTTTTTAATTTTAAAATATTTTAAAAAAATTAAAATTCTTTTCATCTAACTTTTTTTCACATTATTTTAATATATTAATATTAAAAATAATTTTTAAAAATTAAAAATATTATTTTAATATATTTTAAAATAAAAAATACTTAAATAAACCTATTCTCCATTCTTCAATATCTACTAGCCTTATAAAAAATAAAATAAATTCTAAAAATTGTTTTTAAGTTGGTTAGATTTTAAATTTATTTATTAAAAATTATTATCTTATAATTACTAAAAATTTATATAGTTATTAAATTTAAAACTTATAAGATAAATCAAGATACATGTAAATTGATTTGAATATTTATATTAATAAATAAATAGATAAAAAAACTAAAGATTACAAGATGAGAGAGGGGGGGTTCATCTATATTATCGGCAACAACCGAAATAACATTATATTAATATACGCAATCAGTACAAGTGAAAGCAATAGACACCGTAGACCGGTTGAGGGTTTGCATGGCACTGATTGCCGAGTTACAGCTGCTCGCTAGTAATTAAAATATGAGAAAAGTTTATTCTTAAACTACATAGTATAACATAGTAGCAATAACATATATCACAGTCGAGAATTTAAAAAAAAATCAAGGGCACTTGGGCTTGTTGCGGCGGGTGGTCATGTCAGTATAGCACTTGCCACATTTCTCCCTGTTACCGTAAGTCCCCGGCGGCACGCATTTGCATCTGTCACAGCAAGTCATGCAAGCTCTAACACACAGTCTTTTCCTTGAATGTAACTTACACCTCTGCCCACAGAGAGGGGTGCAATCTGCCCATATAGCCACCAAACGTATTAATCTATGATCTTATCCGCATAGCTAAAACAAGGAAAGAGGGCCATGTTAAGTTCATGTTAACTTCTGTAAGTGATAGATATGTTACCCGATCTTGTCCTAACTGGCGGGGGCATTGGTCCAGTAGTGGGTGGCTTCACAGGAGGCACAGGTGTGGGTGCTGGAGATGGTGGCTTGTAGACCGGTGGGGCAGGAGTAGTGGGTGGCTTCACAGGAGGCACAGGTGTGGGGGGGTTGACTGGCGGTGCTGGAGATGGTGGCTTGTAGACCGGTGGGGCGGGAGTAGTGGGTGGCTTCACGGGTGTGGGGGGGTTGACTGGCGGTGCTGGAGGTGGTGTCTTAACTGGTGGCGCGGGAGTTGGTGGCTTGTACAATGGTGTGGAAGGAGTGACCACTGGTGGGACGGGGGTCGGTGACTTGACCTCTGGAGGAGCAGGAGTTGATGCAGGCACCACAGATTTGGAAAAAACATCCTGCTTCACCAGATTCAAAATTAAATAACGTTCTTCTCCGTACAACTAAATCGGGGATTGTGCGAGGCTTAGTTTTTTTTTCCCCCTTAACAAATGAATTGATTATTTTTGTTTCTTTTGCTAAAAAGGAGCAAGATTCTTTAAAAAAGGAATTGGTGACAAGTCTACGCACCAAACAATATTTGGATTTAAGGGGAAAAAAACATTTTTTTGAAAATTAATTACCTTCTCCTTGAAGTCTTCATTCATGTATGAAGCCTACAACATCAATCAAAGAACTGAAATTTTAGTAACCTAGTCCAGTAAAGGCAACTAGCTGTACGAGTGAGTGAGAGACCGACACAGTGGAGGGACGTGAAGGTCATACCTTTGCAGTAACTAAAACAAAAGCAACCACCATAAGACACACAGCTTTGAAAGCCATTGTCAGGACCAGAGGTGAAGCAGCAACCAAGAAGTGAAAGATCTAACTACTTGGCCACATTCAAGGAGAAGCAACAGTACTGTGTGTATAAATAGAGCTGAGCATTGGAAATTGATGCATTTATTGATTCGTAACTTGTTTGGTATCGTGCTAATTATTTTTAAAAGTATTTAAAAACGTTAAAATAATTTAAAAATATTAAAACTAATTACACTTTTTTCAAAAATATTTTTAAAATACAGACAGCTCAGCATAACTCTTAAACATCACTTATTGCTAGCAGCTCCAGCAGTCTAAAATCTGACTTTAGCGTTGGGCCCACTTGGCCGT
>Ga0325402_1001023_pt1 | contig 21814 bp, 19 predicted proteins | sample PopdelMetagenome_22_FD_207212 | JGI IMG/M metagenome (GOLD analysis project Ga0325402, IMG submission 207212) | Populus deltoides microbial communities from Bellville, Georgia, United States - Xylem-PdKOR-R3 | ecosystem: Host-associated > Plants > Phyllosphere > Stem > Wood/Secondary xylem...
GGGGTGTTAATTGCAGCGTGTAAAGCGGCAACCATCGCAGGAGAAGTCCAGTGCTGATCCTGAAATTCAGCATTTATTATAACAAAAGCTTGTATGGGAAAATCACCAGATTTAAATAATAATTTTATTTTTAATTTTTATCTTTTCATAAGTGGATAAATGTTCTTTCTGCTTTTTTTTTTCTTTTTTAACGAATAGGCGGCACCCACACCATTAAGGAGGCACGTATTGTCAAAGAACCATCTCAATCCAATAGCTTAAGTTGTCAAGTGAGGTCTCAGGATATGATTTATATTATTCTCTAACACACCCCCCTAAGTAAAAGCCCTTTGGACTTAAAACTTGCACAGGCCTATATTACATTGTGTTTAATTTTTATCAAATAAATGAGGATGATAAGATTCGAACTCGTGACCGCTTGGTCATCAAGACTTTGATACCATGTAAAAGAATCATCTTAACCCAATAGCTTAAGCTGTTAAGTGAGGTTCCAGGATATGATTTATATTATTTTCTAACACGTATGACGCTTCCCGGTGGTCAAATCTAGCTATCCACCATTTAATTGGATAAGCAACCATGCCCTCTTCCACATATTGTGGCGCATGTAGACAGATAATGGTTGGATTGCCGCCGATGATTGATTATTTGTGTTTTTTCTTTCTCTCTTCTAACAACTAAAGTGCACAATTATTCTCTTTATTTGTTGTTTGTCAAATCATGCAAGGTTGTCAAGCCTAAACACCTTGGGTCTGGCAACCATGTGCAAGTGTAGTGTGAATTAAGACACAGTCCATTGTAGACTTGCACAATGGATTTTCCAAGCTCTGAAGGCTTGAGATGGGGCTAATATTGTCTTTTCACATAAAGTTCAATTATTATTTTGTTCTTTGGTTGAAAAAAATGGAATCCCTGGTTGTGGGGGTACTCAGGGGTTTTTTTTACCTTTAACAAACTGTTATATAGTTAAAATATATCGTTAGCCTTAGAAAGGACAAAAAATAAGCTATGCATATACAAGTATTTTTGTTGATATTATTTTATTATTTCTAAAGTCGAAAAGCTATGCCGGACCCATGTTTACTTTGGTCTAGCAAACATGCTAGGCCCAACTTACTTGGGTGCCAGACCTAAGTACCTTGGGTCTAGTAACCCTGTGCAAGTGTACTATGGACCAAGACACGGTCCATTTTAGACTTTCACAGTGGATTTTTCAAGCTCTGAAGGCATGGGATGGGGCTAATATTGTCTTTTCATATAAAGTTTAATTATCATTTTGCTCTTTGGTTGAAAAAATTAAGGCCTTGTTGTGAGGTTATTTCAATATTTTTATTCTTTCACACTATTTTTTGTGTACTTTTTTGTAATCATGGGGGACATTTTGGTATTTTTGATATTGTTTTATTATCCAAACCCAAGTAGCATGGGCCTTGCATGCTTGTGAAACCCAAGATGCTTCAGCTTGACATTCACAACCTGTTAAATAGTTAAAATACATCTTTAGCCTTGAAAAAGACAAAAAATAAGCTTTGCATATTCGAGTATTTTTGTTCTTTCACACTATTTTTTGTGTAATTTTCTATAATTATATGAGGCATTTTGGTATTTTCATATTGTTTTATTATTTTTAAAATAAAAAAGTTGTGTCGGACCCACGTTTACATGGATATAACAAACATGTCAGCCCCAACTTACTTAGGTACTAGACCCAAGACGATTGGGTTTGCGCTTGAGTCTGATAAAGAGTTGATTAGAGGTTTAAAAATTAACTCATTTGGTTAAGTTTAATAACACTATTAAAATATTTTTCACACTCAATATTTTTTTATATTTTAAAAAATAATTAATATTGACCCGTTGCGAATAACGTGCTATGCTAGAAAAGAAAAACTGAAGCAATGGCTTACATAAGGATGTCCCAAACCCTTGAACCTTTGCATGTATCAAGCCTCACATTTCAGGATGAATTATCCACCCAGTGACTGTTCTCAGGTTGCACTTTGTTGCAAAAGTTATTTTATACTGTTGTAGATGGAAGAACGTTAAGAAGATCCACATTTCTTTCCCTATTCTAAGGAAATTTTCTAGTTATTATGATCCATTTTTCCTTGAATTTAGTAGATTGTGAGGTCAAGGTCAATGCAGTGGATCTCATATCCATGGAGTGCACAGTTTTAGTGCAGTAGATCACTGATGGACCTCTTGCAAAAATCACAAAATCTAGAATGTCTCGAGTCTTGGCATTTTCAGCTAGGAATCTAAACCATGAATTTAACAGATTTTCTACTTCTTATTGCAATTTTAGATTGTGAGGAAAATAAAATTTATATCTTTGTCTGACCCACGTTACATTGGACTTGATTGATTGTCAAGTTCAAGTTCTTTGAGTCTAACATGCTTGATAGACCCATGTTGTATTGGGCTTAACTGTCTACCAAATCCAAATTCTTTGAGTATGGCATGCTTGCTAGACCTAGGTTACCTTGGGCTTTGCTGACTGCTAAGCCCAAGTACTTTGAGTTTGGTATGTTTATTAGATCCATGTTACCTTGGACTTATCAGGCTGCTAAGTGCAAGTTTATTGGGTCTGGCATTGTTTCCAGACTCATGTTTCCTTGAACTTAGATGACTACCAACACTACCAGATTTAACAGTTTTACCGATAAATTTCTTCTGGTATTTACATCAGCAATCCATCGATACTTGTATCGACGGACTCATAAATGGAAATAGTCCATTATAAAAAATCTTGTCGGTTGTCGCACGTGTGCGGTGTTGCGGTGATCATCCACCCTCAAAGAAAAATTGTAAAGGTCTATCAAGGCAAAATATGGTAAGATAAGGAATTCTTGTCTTTTCCATGGAAAAGGGGAATGAGAGTCGCCACCTAGTATTTTGGTCACTGGGAACCCTAACTAGTCTTAGAGATGGGGTACGAAGACTGGTTGCATAAAGGGAAGGTATTAGCACCCTAAATATGCCCAACCTAAGGTAAGCTGCATTGTTTTGATGTCTGATAAAAAACTATGGTCTTATTGCGTTTTCTAATTGTTAGTTTGTCTAAGGTTCAAGAAAAGCCCTCCTTAATAAGAAGGTTCTTATCTAAAACCTAACCGTTCTAGTGTTTGAAAAAATAATACTTTAATATTCGAAATACGTATTACTTATAATGTCGTACCCCGGATACTAAAAGACAAACAAAATAAAATTTTTGTTGTTTTTGAAATTTTAGCTAATGTTCTCTTAACTTGAATAAACTGGTTATTAAAGCCAAAATGCATGCTAAAACATTGGTTTTTTCTTTTTATGAAAAACACAATATGATTTTTTAGCTTTGAGACACTTGGTCGTATGCACAAAAACATTTTTTTCTTTTTTCAAATTGTTTTTTTTTGTATTTTTCAAAAGTTGACAAAAATCGGGTTTTTTAATACTGGATTTGTATTTTTTTACCAACCAAATACTAAGCAAAAATTAGTAAAAAAACACTTTGAATTGGGCCGGACCCGTTCCAACCATTTTGGGCTGGGTCGGTGCTGCCAACCCATTAAACAGTGGGCCTCTCCACTGTTCACATGCAACGTGAATGGTGGAGAAGAAGACGCAAAGGAGGAAGAAGAAGGAGGTGGAGGATGAGAGGGAAGAAGACTGACTTACGGTGGCTCACGGTGCTGCTGGCAGTGGTGGAGGTGGCGGGACGCAGCTGCTGGCGACGATGGAGGTGTCAACGATGACGGTTCTCACCGTTTCTTCCCTGTTTTTTCTTCTCGTCTTCTTTTTTTTTCCTCTCTCGGTTCTCTCCTCTCTATCCCTATTCTGCTCCTCCTTTCTCTCTATTCCTCTTTGTTTTTTTTTTTTTTTTTTTTTTTTTCTGTTTTCCTTCTCTTCTTCCTCTGTTTTTTTCTTTTCTTTCTCTCTTTCAGTTTTTCATTCTCTTCTCTACTTTTTACTTTTTTTTTCCGGTCTTCCACCCTCTCTTCTACCCTCCCTTTTTTTTCTGCTCTCTCTTCCCCTGTTTTTATAGGAAAAATAGGGGGGAGAGAGGCAGGGGCAACCACTATGCAGCCGCCCCAAAAATAGCCCGAGGGGCACATTCCCTCCTTTTTTCACCGCCCCTTGGTAGGCCACGGGTCAGAGGTTATACAAGTGGGGTTATGGTTGGTGTCTTTTTTATGCTTTTTGGAAAAGTTGGTGAAAAAATCTCCTTCTTCCCCTACCTCGCATGTCCAGAGGAAGAAGAAGACCCACAGTGCCGTTCAAAATGGCACCATTTGGGTCTTTTTTTTACATGAACAGTGCATGAAATGGTGCCGTTTTGAACAAAACACGCCGTTTCATTTAAAAGGAAAAGGAGGCAAAAAGGTGTTAGAGTTCACATTGGTCCTCAATTTGTGATTTGTTCAATTGAGTCCTCAGTTGCAATTTTGATTGTAAAAATCAATTCAATTGTATCCCTGCCAAATTCAATTGTCGGCCCTAAAGTTGGCTGCTTTTTCCACATTAGTCCTTGGTCTTGAATTTATACAATTTGACCCTCAATTTATCAATAAACTTCTAATTTCTTCAATTTGGCCCTTGATTTGGTTTAATTGCAGCCCTTCTCTTTACGTGCGTTTTTCATTTTGGTCCTTGACTTCAAAATTATTTTTTCTTGCAATCGAACCCTCCATAAATTCAATTAAACTTTCAATAAAATATAATTGAGTCCATGAACATCTGATTCTGAACTTTTCTTCCTCAAATTGCATTTTCTTTGTCAACATGGCTCTCATCAATCAACAAAATACTGTCAAATTTTAATTTTTGTATTTTTAAACCTCCTCAACCAATTTTTAGTCATTTTCTAGGTGCTCTGACATTCTCTTTTCACTGTTATATTTTTTTATTTTATTTTTGATTTTTTTGTATTTTTTTAAAGAGAGAAAAAAATGTGAATTTGGGAATAACCCAAAAATGGGTTAAGACATCGGTAATTTATGGATTGTCGGTGAGTCTGTCGGTAATAAATATATCAATGGATGTACAAATAGATAAAGCACTCCAAAAAAAATTACCCGCTTTATTCCGTCGGTATATCCATCGGTAAAATATAACATATAACGACAGATCAATGTGCGTAAATGATAATGAGCCAAAATTACCCAAAAAAAGATGTTGTTTGCCTCCGTCATGGCAGTTTTTGCCATTAAAGCTTAAATGATAATGAGCCAAAGCTCTGATACCATATAAGCTTTTAAGAAGGAAAAGAACTTCCTAATCTACTAGAGTTTCAGGAGGTTATTTATACCTAAAGTAGTGCTGGTAGAAGTCTATCCTAATCTACTAGATTACATAAAAATAGGAAATGCCAAAAGAATAGGAACCACTAACAGACTAACTCCCCTAACAAACTTGTTCAAATCTAAATTTGAATTTGAAATAGAAACTAATTATCCTTATATATCTTCAACAAATATTATGAATAAATCAGGAAGATTTGAATATTGACTCATAATGTTATATTGAAATGTAGGAGAAGCATTTGAAGGGGAACCCAACTTTTCAGGAGCTTGTATAGCAAGAGCTTAAGGAGGGACCACAGGAGGGGCACAACAACAACCAGAGAGTGCAAACCGAGCTTCTACAGTAGGTAGGTGTTTTGTACTTATACTTTATACGTAATGTTAATTTTGCTAACTTGTTAAATTCTTGGTCCTTGCATCTATGGGTGAAACCATAAAGAGAAAGGATAAAGTGAAATAAATGAGAAATTAAAATGGATTTCAGTACTTGATTGATTTAAGAATATGAATTACATTAATGGACTTCGTTGATGATCGTTCCTCGAACTTGATTAGCCGGTCCCGAATACGGAGGCTAATGATGTCAGTAAGGTTTACTAACATCGGCATGATCATCTCTGAAAATGAGAGATATTGAACTTGATTAACTATTCAGGTGAGAATAGTTAATGATATCGACTAGTGACGTCTATATCGTCAATCACATGAAACTTAATTAGCTATCCCTAAAGTGAAAGTTAATGATGTCAAGAATCTTGACATTGGCATTTCCATAAATATTCAAAGGTATTATGGAAAGAAAAATCTAATTGGCTATTTCGGGTTGAAAATAATCAATGATATCAATTAGTGACATTAATGTTGGCATTTACAACGAACTTGATTAGTCGATCCTGATACAGGCGACTAATGATTCATTAGTGTCGGCATTTCCTTTCAAGTTTTGGGGGAGAGATGTTATAATGGTAGTCCCGATACAGAATGATTAAAAGTGTTAATGAAATGAGGTTTGACATCTTGAAAGGATTATTCATTCGGCCTAAACAATGTGGATATTGATTGGAAATTATGGATTAAGATGGGTGGAGGAACTAGTTACCTGGTAATGGGCTAGTTGCATCACTTTTTCTAATGATTGGAATATGTGATTAGAGTTAAACTGACTTGTGTGATGTTAACATTGTCGAGATAACTGATTTGTCGAACTATAAATGAAATGTTGGATGAAACCTAATTGTTAAACAAAAGTGGTAAATTGTGTTTATGTTATGGATTATTGAAGAAATAAAAAAAATTAAAATGATGAAGATCTAATTTGTTTTGTGTATAAATAATTTATTTAAAATAAAAATAAAAATATATTAAAAATAAATAAAATTAGAAGTTAACACCAACCTCAAATCTTTGAAACCATGCATCGATATAAGGTCTCTAATTAGGATATCTGGAAACATGACTCCATTGAAATAATAAAATCTCCATCAACGATTTAAACGTTGATGTTATTACTCGGGCGGCCTCAATGTTTGTGAACCTAAAAATAAATAAAAATAATGAAATATTAATTAGTTGTTCACAAATTATGTTATAATTAAAAAAAAACTAAAACCAAAATATACTTACATTGAAAGGTCGTCCTTTCAATGTGCCTCGTACTTGTGGATGAATTGACCTCGCTGTGAAGGCACATCGTCTCTGCGTTGTGGAACCACGCTGGAAGAGGCAGCATCGCGAGTCAGCGCAGGTGCCTCTTCTTGATTGGCACCTAAGGACAAGTCATCCTCGCCGCTAGAAGAACTAGCTGCAACCATATATATGCTCACGACGTGCTATTGATTTTGTTCTACGCATCTACACAAATTGAACTAATGATTACATAATCAAATTCAATTATTTAAAAAAACATTGGCAGCACCTCCCCTATACTAGAGACTACCCAAATTTTTGAAATCTCTAAATATTAATAATATATGCGATAAACCAGTTGATTTTATTTTATTTATACTTGAAATTTCATATTTTTCAATTTCATCTTATTTTCAAAATGATAATAAAATGTTTCTAACCATAAAATAAAGAAAAAAAAATCCTATATATAACCTAACATCTATACAAATTTAACAATAATAATAAAAAAAATTTAATTCTATATATTCAACTAACATCTATATAAATTTAACAATAACAATTAAAATTCATGAAAACAATCAAACACTCTATTATACAATAATATAGTAAAATTGAGATAAAACAATTTAATTTAATCATATATATTCACTTAACATTTACAAGGCAAATTCAACAATAACAATTAAAATTCAACAAAATAATAAATTATTATGGCAATAAAAACAATAACATAGGTGAAGATAAAGATATAACTATAGATAGAGATTACAAGAAAAAAACAAGAGATGTTTTGAAACGAAGGAGAGAGAAAAAACCGATGAAACGAAGGAGAGAAAAAAATGAACTGAAGGGGCTTTCGATGGGAGTTATACTGCAATTTTTCCAATAGACTCACCGATGGACTATTAAATAATATTATTTTTAATTATTTCATCGGTGAATTAACTTTAAATTTTTCAATTTTGTACTAAAATCTTTAAATAACCCTCTAGAATTTTCATAGTCTGTCGGTAATGTGAAATAAGTACACATGGTTATAGATGCATTAATTACCTATGCTTTAGAATTCACATTCTGTCGATAATTCCATCGGTGATTCACAGGACTTCACCTACATATGAGGTGAATAGTTCCCATCGCCCTCTGGAAAATAACGACGGATGTATTCCGTTTGTAGAGGCATTAGTGATTGTGGCATATGGGGTAAATATTTTACAACTCTTTGGCAAATATCAACAGACTTATTCCATCTGTAAAGACGTCGGTGAGAGTGGCATATGCAGTAAATATTTTACAACTCTTTAGAAAATACCAACATAATTAAGTTTGTCTGTAAATCCGTCGGTGATGTGCACAGTGCATGATAGATTGTGTTTGTATTGCCTATTCATCCTCCCTGCAAAAACTTAAATTGAAAATTGCCCACACAACACAATAACAACAATGAACATAAAAATTATGAAATAAATTTTTCATGTTACAAAATTTCATCCATAATATTACATTATAAAAAATTCCTTTACATTTTCATTTTCTGATAGTTAGTCAGAATTTTCTTCTTCTTCTTCAATTGAATTATCATCAGCTCCATCACAATTTTCAATGTGGATATCATTATCATCTTTATCGACATGTGCTTGTCCACTGGAGCTCAGAACAATATTCAACTCCTCTATGTCAACATCAATAAGACTATCATCAAAAACGTGAAAATTTGAATTTTCTTCTAAGTCAATCGAAGGAGCAACTCAATATGATTCAACCAACTCACTAACTTAAAAGACATCATCTCACACACTTGTGTCTTTGTTCTCATCTTAAACAATCTCGACACGACCCCTAGGGTTTCGTTTTTAAAACGGATAACCAATCAATTCTTGATCGATCCTTTCTAAAGAAAAATGTGTATGTGTAATAATCTAACTTGTTGACATTGCTTTGTGAAAACAAAGACATCATTTATGTTATGGAGTCTAGCTTTTGAGTTGATTTTGACCAGACCATAGTGAGGATCTACTCTGATTCCTCTATCAGTGGTGTCATACTAATAACATTTGAATATAAACATTATGTTAAGCTCGATATGATATTACAATTCGATGACCTCTTCTAAGTTACCATAATAGTCAACTTCAAACTCACTACAAGTCGATCCCTTAACACAAACACCGTTATTATATGTCTTTCTTCCATGCCCGTATTCTTCAATATAAAAGACATATCTATTGACAAAATACTCATTGTAGCACTTAACTTTCTTTTAGGACCTAGGCTTAGTAAAGATAATGAAATAGTAACACTCCTTCCCATTTGATAAACCTTGTATATCAAGTTCAACAATGAATGATAAACAAGAATTATGTAATGAAATATAGTAACTTACATGTATTTTTGACCACGTGACAAATTGTTCATCTTGTAATCGAAAGATTTGGGATTCGGTAAGCTGTGAATTATTCGACAGTAAATATTATCAATGTTACCTACAAGGTTTTCAAAATTATATGAGTTTATGATATTACAATATATAAATAGTATATTTTTAACAAAGTTTTAGTGCATATACTTACTTAATAAAAGGTCTCAACACATCACAATTAAATAGAACATAATTGTGTGCTTGTCTAAACTCTATTTCAAACAAATATCTTCCCCTTATGGCATTTTTAGGTATGGGTCATCCAAGATTGGAATAGTATCTATGATTATGAATTTATACATAAAATATATTCCTGATATTAAAAAGGTATTTCTTTTGATGACATAGAAAGGTTAGGTTCTGCTCGATAAGATAAGGATCTCCTTACCAAGGCGAACCTTTCTTAAACCATAGATGGGTCGACAATTAGAAATACAATAACACCTTAGTATATATCAAACAATCAAACAATGTAGCTTACTGATGCAACCATATTATTCGATAGTTTCACCCACATTGAACTAGTGTTTTGCCTATGTTTTATATATAAAATGTCTTGCTATTCTTTGTTTTATGTTTTGAATGCACTTTTGGATGAAAGATGCAAAAAGTAGTAAATTTGAGGTAATTGGCAGATTTGACCTTTAGTCGATGTTTTGTGCAGAGCGTGAGCTCTAAGGGTCAAATGAAGTGATTCTAGTGGAATTAAAAAGATAACATCCATATATTTCTGGAAAGCTAAGGAAAGAAAATAAAATAAGGAAGAGCATGGAAATCTCAGCCTTCAAAGTCATATCTCGCAATCTGTCAATGTTGACCTTCGACCATTTTGACTTGAATATCTAGAGCTATAGAAGTCCAATTGATGCAAACTCAATTTTTTTGGATTCCTGAGTCAAAGAGCTATCAACTCTCTAAATTTCAGCCAAAAAAATGTCATATAAGGGAGATATGATTTTTCAAAGATGACAACTGAATTCTGCCAACAAACAGGTTTCGTGAAGAAACGAGTCGAAATTACGTTCCAAAGCATCTAAACCGATATCCAAGTTTTTATTTCAGTAATTTAGCTCCTCTAAATCAAAGCTTGAAGATTTCATGCAAGGTTATTTCTCTTTTTTTAGTAAAATAGTTATTGAAGTATTTAAATGTAAACTGTCTACTTAAGGGAGGACTATTTTGTAAAATAGAGACTAGGGTTTCCTAGGATATAAAAAGAATGAGAGAAGAGAAGGGGGGCAGCCAGCCAAGAAAAGAAAAACCCCCTTCCTCTATGAAACCCAAAATCATGCATTCTTCCTTCTTTTTGATTAGTTGTTCAACAAACATGCAAGGCTAAACACTTTTTCTTGGTTACAAGGATACGAAAATCTTGGGATTTCAAGAACTGTGATATTTATTTTACCTCTTCTTTTTAGTTTATATGATGAATATGTTTGTTCTCCTATGCTTATTTTCCATATGATTGTTTATGTTCATTACTAGAGTGGACTCTAAGTTATTATTGTAGACAATCTATTGCTAAGTTTGATATCAAAACCGGAGTTGTGGTATATGCACTTGTGAAGCAACTAAGTTTAATAATTGTGGTGGATCTACATTATTAATCTTAGGGAGAACATTCAATCAAATAAAAAATAGACTGCAAACAATTATGTTTTCTTGATTAATCAACTTATCTAGTTCTTAAGGTTGCCATTGAATTAAATTATTAGTGCGGACACTGTGGTTGTTTGATGATTAGAGTTAATTATACGGCGGATCCGTTAACTAACCAATGTTAAAAAGAGATAAATATTTAGAATATAAATTGATGTTTCGTTTTCATGATCAATTCTGATTTCTGTAGGTGGATGTGTGCTTGCGATGAAGGTTTGTTCTCTTGATAATTTTCTGATTTTATTTAATTTTGCTTGATAGTTTTCTGTTTTCTTTTGCTTTAGCCTAGATAACGTCCAAACTCTCATCCCCCAAAGTGCATATCATTTAGCATAAAAATTTAACTTGAACCTTCCTCGTGGGATCGACCCCTTGCTTGCTCTATACTATCTTATGTGTTGTGTTTTAAGGTAGGGTAATTAATTTATGCGACAGCAACATCACAACACTTACCTTAGGTAGGGCGTATTTGGGGTGCTAATACCTTCCCTTTACGCAACAAGTTCCCGTGTCCAATCTCTGAGACCAGTTAGGGTTCCTAGTGACCAAATACTATGTTGCGATTCCTATTCCTGCTTTCCACGGATAAAAGACAAGAATTCATTTTGTCCTTATACTTTCCAGATAGATACATCATATACTTGAGGGTGGATGATTGCCGCAACGCCACACACATGCGACACAACATATTACATGTTCCACATATTAAAAAATGATTACTATTTGTTCAACAATTGTTTCGTGAAAATTCTATCTTTTTTTTTAATTTCACTCTTCTGTTTTCTATGTCAAGGATCTCACCACCAAGGAAATTCTTCTTTTTGGTCAGTAAAGATGGCCTTTATGTCTTTTCTGTGTCTTTTGCCATAACTCTGCTACAAGCTTTTTTGTCCACCAGTATGGCCATTTCTACTGATATTTAGCATTGTCGACTCGGTCACCCCAGTTCCTATATTTTGATTCTCTCAGTGTCCAATAAAAAGGTTGTTTGTACCTCTTGTCATCTTAGTTTTCAATGTCAAACTTGTCCATTAGGAAAATCCTCTCGTTTGTCTTTAGAACCTACGAGTCATAAAACGTCTACTCCTCTTGAACTTATCTTTAGTGATGTTTGCAGCCCTGCTCCTATGCTATCGTCTGATGATTTTCGATGTTTTGTCTTATTTATGGATAGACATACAAAATTTATTTGGTTTTATCATATTGCCGTCAAATCATATGTATTCACTGTGTTTCAACAATTTCTAGTACTTGTTGGTGAAGCATGACTCTTTAACTTGTTGCATTCTATGATTTCATTTGGACATAAATTGGGGAAGCATAAAGATTGGTGATAAATTCCTAACAATGTCTTGTTCTTTTCATCATCAATATCCTTAGCTATGATTTGCTCCAATTCCTCACAGTTTGATATCTTTAGATAATTCAGCTGAACAAGACTAGCAATCATATTGTCTGTAAATATATATGTGTCAGTCTCTTACACTCATTCACAACCAAAGTAATCAAATTGCTCGGCACGAGACCTTTCCATGTACACCTCATGTCAGGCAATAAGTTCAAGTGTAATTTTTCCAAACTCAAGAGTGAAAGTTCATGCCCACCTCTTATATTAGTTACCAAACTCCTAACCTGCATTAAATCTTGTACTCCTTCACAGTTTCTAATATATATTTCTTTTGATTTTATAAACACCTGAATCAGAAGAAAACAAGGGTACCAATTTGTTAGAAGTAATTCCTAGTAATTATTGTGAACTTTTGGAACTAAAAGAGAGGCAAGAAATCAAGTCAAATCAGCAGCACCTCTGATTGAGCACCCATTGAACCATTTGATGTAGTAGCATGTTTTGTGATTAGCTTTGGGCATTGACGCATCTCCAACTTCTCCGAACGAGGGAATAAGAAATCATAACATCTGGGAATGGAGCACGCAATACTTGGTAATTGTTGAAGTGACAACTCCTGCAGATTAGGGAACACCATCTCCTTCTCAACATTGACAAGTAAAGCATGATCATCCTGCCCAAATACTCCCAATAATTAAGAGGATTCTCTTATTTCAAGTTGGGAGACCTGAAGCCATGGCTATTGGGAAGAGACTCTTTAACTTATTACATCTTTTGATTTTAAGTTGACGGAAATTGGGGAAGCATAAAGATTGGAGATCATTTCCTGACAATATCTGATCCTTTTCATCATCATTACCTTAGCAATGATCTGCTCTAATTCCTCACACTTTGATATCTTTAGAACTTCCAGTTGAACTAGACTAGTAATCTTATTGTCTGTGAATACATATGTCAGTCTCCTACACTCTTTTACCTTCAAAATAGTCAAATTGCTCGACATCAGACCCTCCCATATACACCTTGTAGAATTTAACAGAGACAGATGAAGTAGAATTATTTTCTTATTTCAATTGTTTGTTGTGTACAGAGTCTAAATATTTATAATGCAATTGTGAGTAAATCACTCCTACTAATTTGCTATATAAAATTCAAAAGTAGAATCTGAAAACGTAAATCAAGGCATTTAACAGAACCAAAACTAAAGGTCTAGGATTATTGTTATGTCTTCTCCGTATGCTGAGGTTTGGCCTGATTTTTAGTTGCTGCACAATCTTCTACGTGATCAACGGATTTCAATTCAATACACCCCTTCAACCGAATGGGCAGTTCCTACACATGAAGGTTGGTCCGTAGATGAGTAAACCGTGCAACAGTCAGAGGTTTAGTCAACAAATATGCAAGCTGATCACATGTGGACACGAAGGAGACATGAAGTTTCTGCTACACAACTTGATCTCGTACGAAATGAAAGTCAATTTCAATGAGTTTCGTACGAGCATGGAACTTTGGATTAGATGAGAGATAAGTCGCACCAATATTATCGCACCAAAGAGTTGGACAGTGTTGGAGAGGCATTTTGAGTTCTTACAACAGAGATTAAAGCCACTACAATTCAGCAGCAGTGTTGGCCAGTGACTTATACTCCGATTCAGTGCTGCTGCATGCCGCTGTTTGCTGTTGTTTGCAGCTCTAGCTAATTAAATTGGATCCATGAAAAATATAATATGCTCCTACACTTCGTCAGTCATCACTGTCACCAGCCCAATCGGCGTCACTAAATCCTTGTAAAGTATGATCAGACTGATGAGTAATATGTAAACCATAATTTACAGTGTATTTCAGATAATGAAGTATACGTTACACTACCTGCCAGTGAACATCTTTGGGCTGATGCATGAACTTGCTCACCTTGTGAACTGCAAATGCAATGTCAGGTCATGTAAAACCGAGATAATGTAAGGCACCGACTGTACTTCGATATAAATAAGGGTTGTCAAAATCAATACCCTCAAATTTAGAGAGTGTGCAGTTTGTGGACATTAGTGTGCTGCAAGGTTTGACCTTATCTAGCTTGAGTCTTCGTAACAAGTCAATGACATATTTTCGTTGAGTCAGAATCAGATCACCACCATCATGCAAAGTTTCAACTCCGAGAAAATATGATAACGGTCCCAAATCTTTGATAGGGAAGACACGTCCAGGGTAAGAAATTAATTTGTTGACTTCCTCAAAGTGAGACCCGTTACAATTATTTCATCAACATATATAAGTATGAGCAGTTGGAAACTTGCAGTCTATAGAATGTAAAGTGAAGAATCTGATTTTGAGCCTACAAAACCATACTGAAGCAATTGATTTGTCAACCGAGAAAACCAAGAACGGGGAGCCTGACGAAGACCATACAGACTTTTCTTTAAGCGGCATGGATGAATATACCCTTGAGGTTGACACATATATACCTCTTCATCTAGCAGTCCATAGAGAAAGGCATTTTGAATGTCCAGTTGCCGAATATACCAACGCTGGGAGAGAGTGATAGATAACACTAGCCAAATGGTTCCTTGTTTAATGACGGGGCTAAAGGTTTCTAGAAAATCAACACCATGTTGTTGATGATAGCCTTTAGCTACCAACCGCGCCTTGTACCGCTCCACAGTGCCATTAACATGGGTCTTGATACGGTAAATCCATTTATTTCCAACAAGATTGATGTTGGATTTAGCTGGTACAAGATCCCAAGTATTATTTTGTAAAAGAGCAGTAAATTCCATGTTCATTGCTTCCCTCCATTTGTGGTCTTTTGAAGCATCAATAAAATACGTTGGTTCAACTGGTACGTGGCAGGATTGTGTAAGAAATGCATGAGGCAATGGGTATTTGATGAACCCAACATATGGTTGCTTCGGTTTGAGAGAGTTTGTCTGAGATATGGTAGTTATTTTTCTTGGTATGTTGGAAGGAGCAAGTGCATCTGCAAAAGATGTATGAACCGCATGTAGTGCTGGAGTTGGAACCTCATTTGAAATAACATTTGTAGTAACAGTAGCTGGAATGAGATCAAATTCATGTGGAGAGACATGATTGGCATTTGTAACATCACCTGCAAGAAGAGTTAGGGAATTCGAAACACTTGGTTGTAAATTGGCTGGTAAGGTGATAGCAATGGACTCGAGAACTAAGGACACAGATTGGGGAGATTTGTAAGGAAAGAAAAGTTCATCAAATATGACATGTCGAGACACTTTTACCCCTGATGTGAGAGACTGTAGCCAATAAAAATACATGTTTTCGATCTGAAATCAAATTTATGTTTGTTATAAGGATGTAAATTTGGCCAACAAGCACAACCAAACACACGCATAAAGTTATAATTTGGTTTTTGATGATAAGCCTTTTCAAAAAGAGAGCAATGGTTTAAAATTTTAGTTGGAAGACGATTAATTATATAAACAGTCGTTAAAAATGCATCCTCCCAGTATTGTTTTGGAAGATTAGCATAGGCCAATAATGCTAGACCCATTTCAATAATTTGACGATGTCGTCTTTCAACAGCTCCCATTTGCTCATGTGTGTACGGGCAAGCTAGACGATGTTAAATACCGTATTTGGAAAAATATGTATTTAATCTACGATACTCACCTCCCCAATCAGTTTGAATGACCTTAATTTTGGTATTAAAATGGCGTTCAACATACGTTTGAAAATGTAAGAAAATATTTTCAACATTAGATTTTTGCTTAAGAGGAAATAACCAAATATATTTTGTGACAGCATCCAAGAAACAAATATAATAGCGAGAGCCGTAGCTGGAAATCACGGAACTAGGCCCCCAAACATCTGAATAAATGAGTTCCAAGGGCTTAGTAACATAAGGTACATAAGCGGAAAAAGGTAAATTATGGCTTTTTGCCATCTCACGTTCAGGACATATCTTGTGTCTTTTATTGGAAAGAAAGGAAAGATTATTCGAGCGGATAACATGATTGATAGTGTTGCAAGAGGCGTGCCCAAGACGACAGTGCCAATCTGAGACTGAAACACAAACACCAACAAGAGCTTTGGGATATAAATGTTGAAGAGGCTGTGAAAAACAGTAGAGACCATCTTTGATGACACCCTTATGCAGGGTGTTTCCTGAGTAATACTTGATCAAAAAACAGGAAGCATGAAACTCAAAATAAATAGAATTATCTTCAGTGAATTTTTTTATAGAAATAAGATTTTTTGTAATTTGAGAGACAACTAATATTTGGTCAAGGATAAAAGATTTAGAGTGTGCAGATAAAGATGCCTTGCCTAAGTGAGTTATGTGCAAACTTGTGCCATCTCCGACTTGAATCTGATCATTTCCAGCATACTCTTCACCACGAACATTAAGGTTGTTGAAGTTATTAGTCAAATGGTGCGTAGCTCCAGTGTCGGCATGTCATTCTTGCTCCAATGAGTGCTGAATGTGTTGGTTGGAGGCAATGTTGGCTTGAGGATTTGGTCGAAAAGGTTGAGGAAGAAACTGACTTTCAAATCTCTTAAAGCATCGAGCCACAGTATGGCTAGGTTTATCACAGAGCTGACACCAAAGATTAGTGTAGTTGTTATTTGGACGAGAAGCAGTTTGGAAATTACCTTTACCATGAAAGGAGGGATGGCCACGCCCCCTGCCTCGGAAGGTAAAATTGTTGTTGCGGACACGGGATCCAGAAAAGGATTGTTGCTTGGTAGCAACATTAGCTGATGGTATGGCAGACAGGAGAGCTTGCTGATGATGCTGCACACGTGCCTCACAAATGAGCAGCATAGAGTACACCTCTTCTAAGGTGACATTTTCTTTAATTGAAATGGTAGTGATAAGAGAATCATACTCAGGTCCTAGACTAATGAGTAGGTATGTGATAATTTCATCACATTTGAATGCCTGACCTGCCATAGCAAGTTCATCAGAGAGCTTTTTCACATACAAGAAATATTCTGTAATAGACTGAGTAGTTTTACGAGCAGTAGCAAGCTGCGAACGGATTTGGATGGCCTTAGCTTTTGATTGTGTAGCAAAGGTGGTGTGAAGAGATATCCAAACTGCATGAGAAGTAGTGCATTGTGCTACTTGCATGAGTATATCATCAGTAAGAGAGGCATTAATACAAATGAGAAGAAGATTGTCTTGGGTTTCCCATATATCAAAGGCTGGGTTTGATTGCATGGTGCCATCACTGTGAGGAATTTCCTTTGCAGGCATTTTAATAGTGCCATCAACACAGCCAAACACTTTTTAACCTTTGAGATAGGGAAGCATGGTTGCTTTCCAATTTAGAAAATTGGTGCGAGTAAGTTTGGTGATATTGATGCTAGAAGAAGGATTGAAGACAAGTAGAGTGTTGTCAGAAGTAAGGGAAAAATGGGGAGAGGCGGCCATGGTGGCTAAGAGGAATCTGAGAAAGGAGTTTAGAAGGAAGAGATGTAAGTAATGGACATAGAAGAATCTTTATGAGAGAACGTAAGTTGTTGGCTCTGATACCGTGTAGAATTTAACAGAGACAGATAAGGTAGAATTGTTTTCTTATTTCAATTGTTTATTGTGTACAGAGTCTAAATATTTATAATGCAATTGTGAGTAAATTACTCCTACTAATTTGCTATATAAAATTCAAAAGTAGAATCTGAAAACGTAAATCAAGGTATTTAACAGAACTGAAACTAAAGATCTAGGATTATTGTTATGTCTTCTCCGCTTGTTGAGGTTTGGCCTGATTTTTAGTTGCTGCACAATCTTCTACGTGATCAACGGATTTCAATTCAATACACCTCATGTCAGGCAATAAGCTCAAGTGTAATGTTTCCAAACTCACGAGTGAAAGTCCATGCCCACCTCTTTTATTAGTTACCAAACGTCCAACTTGCAATAAATCTTGTACTCTTTCCATGTTTCCAATATATAATTCTCTCAAATTCATAAACCCCTGCATCAAAAGAAAACAAGGGTACCAATATGTTGATTTAATTCCTAGTAATATAATTGTGCACTTTTGGAACTAAACGAGAGGCAAGAAATCAAGTCAAATCAGCAGCACCTCTGATTGAGCACTCATTGAACCATTTGTTGTAGTAGTAAATTTTGTAGTCAGCTTTGGACATTCATACACCTTCAACATCTCCAGACGAGGGAATAAGAAATCATGACATCCGAGACAGAAGCAGGCAATACTTCGTAATTGTATAAGCAACAGGTCCTGCAGATCAGGGAGCATCATCTCCTTCTCAACATTTACAGGTGAAACATGATCATCCTTTCCAAATACTCCTAATAATTGAGAGGATCTCTTACTTTAAGTATTTGGAGCTTTTTGAGACCTGAAGTCATGGCTACTGGGAAGAGACTCTTCAACTTGTTGCATTCTTTGATTTCATTTCGACACAAATTGGGGAAGCATGAAGATTAGAGATCACTTTCTGACAATATCTTATCCTTTTCATCATCATAATCCTTAGCAATGATTTGCTCCAATTCATCACAAGTTGAAATCTCTAGAACTTCTAGTTGAACTAGACTAGCAATCATGGTGTCTATGAATACATATATCAGTCTCTTACACTCATACACCACCAAAGTAGTCAAATGGCTTAGCACGAGACCCTTCCATGGCACAGGCAGGGAGTACAAATGTAATGTTTACAAACTTGTTAACCCCTGCATCAAAAAAAAAAAAAGCATCAATTTGTTACATATAATTCCTAGTAATTTATGTGCACTTTGGAACTATTATATAATTTTGGTAAATAGATGAACCAATTTTCTCCAATATTTCAGCCAAATACTCGTCAGCAAAAAGATATAAATAGATAGGGCAATAGGGCATAGGAATATGAAATCATAAGTCGCAGCACTGAAACAGACAACTTAATATTTTCATGTGGAGCTTTATCGTCCTGTCCAGATACTTCCATTAATTGGCGGAAGAGCCTCAATTTCACTCAAATTAGGAAAGCATAATGATTGAAATTATAGGTCTCATTTCATAACAATTATTATTTTCTAACTTTTTAATCCCTGCATCAAGAGACAGAGAATGATATACTGAGACGACTACTTTTAAATTCAATGAATAGCTAAAGTATTTAATAGCATTTATCAATTACTTTAGTTTTAGAAATTTGGTGGAAGAAAGAAGAAATTATCACAATGTATTGAAGTTGACAATTTAAATTAGAAAAGGAAAAAAATTAGTGTAGAAATATAAAGGATGTACTTGGAGCAGTGCCAACAAATTATCAAATTCTTTCGTGGCCATAGATTCTTAGATTTTACAAAGAAGGCAATTGGGCAGCAAAATTCTTTGGAACAAAGAAGCAGCAATTTGATCCGGAAAAAAAGAGAAAATTTTCTTAGCTGAGGGAAGTTGATGATGTCATCTATGGAGAGTGCATCTCCTTTTCCACTGTAAAATATTTGCTTTAAATTGCCAGCATCTCTAATCATTATCTATTCCAGCTTCACAATACTTGGAGACACACAGACAGGGAAGACATGTTCCCAGTTACCACGTTCAGATATGAAGATAGTTTTTAATTTTGGGAAGCGAAGAGACTCTGAAATTATTTCCCTTTCATCATCTTCTTCTCCGATAATATGCTTAAATTCACCGCAACTGAGTATCAGTAGTGTTTCTAGATGAAAAAGACTATGAGCGAGGGACGGTGTGAAGATAAATGTCAGTTTGTGAAGAGACGGCCACAACTTCAGATGAATAAGACTTTTAAGGCTGACATGTTTGGTGGGCCCCTTCCATATACATTTGAGCTCAGGTAACCATTGAAGATGTAACCTTGTTAAAGATGACAACAGCGGCAGCTCCTTCTCGTTAATTCCTTCATCAGCCACACCCAATTCAAATACCTCTTCCAATGATTGGCAGTCTTCAATTTCCCTCTCCTTAGATTTTTCAAAGCTTGCTGCCATTTTGCGGGAAACAAAGTGCGAATATCCCCACATCCATTCACTTCTACATGTTCTAATTTTTTTAACAATTGCTCAAATGTCTTTGCATTTAAGGATGAGGCGCTTGTCTTATCCAAATATAGTACTGTCAAGGTTGGGTATATTTGTTCGTTTACTTTCTCACTAATATAAAATCCTTAGTTTCATCCTTACAAGCTGTTAAGAACAACGTATGGCTTCGTTACCTTCATTAATTTCCTCTTATTTCATTATCCTTTTAACAAATCCATCCAAGTTAGTACAAACAAATATTTTTGATACTAAAATTATACTATCATAAAGGCTATATATGCATATTATCATAGTAATGGTCACATCACTGTTTCGACGTCGTTATAATTCTAAACTAAAATTTATTTTATGAAGGTCATCCCCTCCATTATACATCACATTATTGTTATTATCATGATTTATCTATTTTTTTCTTTTATCGGTCTCCATCACTCATCGAGATCTAACTACTTTCCGTCTTATATTTATACGGGAGTGTACAATTACCATTATTATTATTATTCTTACTACTATTATTATTATTATTGACGCGGGGTGTGCCACAATGTTGTCGTCGGCAACAAGGTTTTATCATGCCTCTTGAGGAGGTAGGGGTGTGTGTGTGGAAGAGCTTTTTGATATTATCATAAAATTATGATTAAGGTTCAGGAGTCGCCACCTAGTATTATGATCACTAAGAACCTATGGTCTACGACAGTCTGAGTAAGGGATTAGTTGTGCAAGGGGAAGACGCATCACCTCTAGTGCACCCTACCTAAGGTAAGTCGCATTGTTGTTTGATTATTTTTCTATGTTGGGTTTTTATTCATTGGTCTTTTCTAAGGTCAAGGTAGACCAACCTTATCGGGTTTAATTCTAACCTTTCTAAAGTAAAAATTTAGCATCGTATTTTTACACCTTATATCATTAATACATGAGATGTACTTTATCGTGTAATTTTACACCCCACATATATTAAAGTCTACATCTAGACCCTCAAAAAATATTGGAAAAAGGTTTTTGACATTTTGATCAAACCCTAATGGATGACCACAAACTAGTTATGATATTTATTTTTCTTGGATTTTCAAAACATGAGAAAGATGTAATTTTTTTAATTAAAATATGATTGGAAAATTTTAAGATTTAGCCGTATGCATGAAAAAAAATTTTCTTTCTTTTAAAACAGGAAACTAATTTAAAAATTTTGAGTTTTTTTTTAAAACAATTTCGGAGATAACTAGGTGTTTTAATATTAGGTTTGTATCTTACAGTGTAAAAATACAACTCAATATTAAGAATAATTAATAGAAAAACATGGAAGAAAATCACAAATTTTTTGAAAGGATTTTTAATTTTTTTTTAATATATAAATATATATAATATTATAATTAAATATTATAAAATATGTGGGATGGGCCGGCCGTAGCCCAAGAATGATTGGGTTGGGCTGAAATCTTTTTTCTTTTTCTAAGGGTGGGCCAAATTATCCTAGC
>Ga0325402_1001024_pt1 | contig 21811 bp, 13 predicted proteins | sample PopdelMetagenome_22_FD_207212 | JGI IMG/M metagenome (GOLD analysis project Ga0325402, IMG submission 207212) | Populus deltoides microbial communities from Bellville, Georgia, United States - Xylem-PdKOR-R3 | ecosystem: Host-associated > Plants > Phyllosphere > Stem > Wood/Secondary xylem...
TACGAGTATTTGTATATTCTTAGTTTATCTCAACTTTAACTACCCTATAAATAATATATTCATGCTTCATCAATAACATAAGCACATTGTACTAGATTACACTCCCATTTGAAATTTATTTTCCGCCAAGTATCCAATTTCATCCAAACTACAATGTACATTTCCTCAAAAACACACTTTCATACTAAAATTTATGTATGAAGACAAACTTCCAAAACTTCTATAAAATCGAGAATACAGCAAACTTGATCAAGTCCATATCAGCCCACTTTAACGTTGACATATACATCAACATTTCATCACTTTTAGAATATCCCGCAAGTTTTTGATGGTAGATTCCTGCCATGATAGCTTTAGTTTGATGAAAGTATTGGTTAGTTTCTTTATTATGATTTTCACTCTTCGTTCTATATTTCCTTGTCTTTTGATCGGCGCTAAGGTTAATAACTGATGACCATGACTTGTAAATTTGGAAAAAGAAAATTACGAGGAAATTTTTAGAATAAAGTTTCGTTGATCCATGTCCTACTGCCGTGTTAATGACGAAGGAAATTGAGCTTGCTCACAAGGAGATTGAGTTTCACCTCCCGTTCCAGAAACCAAACATGTTCAATTATTAAACCCTACCATGTTTATTTCCGAAAATTTATTATGATGTGAATCGAACGTCATGACCGCACCGGCCCACCCACCACAAAATCCTGTAAAAGTAAATTGAATTTTTAATATATTAAGTTCAGTGCAATTACTTTGCAGCCCCGGTGCCTGGACAGCATGAGTTGCGACATAAAATGGAAGCTGGTGTCCTCCCCCAACACTCAGGAATTGGCTGCGATTATCGCGTTCAACTCGTTGAGAAAACCTGCAATGGCCATAATCACTGAACAAGCCCCAAAACAAATTTTAGGCGAGAATGAAAACCACAAGCAAATAGCACAGGTTGGCAAATTGAAAAACTGCCAAAGGATTTCCCATAGCCAATTATAGGACGGCTGTACAGTATATTAACATGTTTTCAACTCAACATCTCAATGCCACCGAATTCTTTTCTAATCATGGCCTGTGACACACATTATCTACAATAACTTCTGCAATGGCCCCATAGCTTAACCGAATCCAAACCCTTCACTGGCTTCATGAATGGCAAGTAGCAACCTCTCTTCCAAATGTTGTTTTGAAGGATACTCCGGTAAGTCCAATTGATTGAAACTGCAAGAATCAATTGGTTAGGTTAGAATCTCATGTATATTTTCCCAATTTAAATTGGGGGAGTGAAGTGAAGGAATGCAGCCAGAGAAATCATTACTGCATATAATCTTAACAAAAAAAAAAGCCACTGTAATACAAGATTACCAAGTATGAGCTGAAGGCAAGTGATCAGGGCTCCCATAAGCCTTGTGTATCTGGAACTTTTGTGAACCTGAGATTCCTTGGAGAGCACTAAAGCCTTCCAAAGGCACCTGGAAGAAGTAGAAAGAACCATTCTTAGACCTCTTAAGAGTTCCCTCATTTTTATCCAGGAAAATTATCTAAAGCATCAAAAGAATGCAACAACAATCCCCCAAGATTATGAATTTGTTTCCAGGCAGACTTTTTAGCAAGAATATTACAATCTCATCGAGATGTCAATGATCAAGAAAATCTGTTGTCAGAAACAAGTTGAGAACCTTAAGGCATGAATCTGACAAAATAACATGCTAGTGTTAAGTAAAATACCTTGGATGTGCCCGTCACAAACTGCAGAAGCCGAGCCTTATCCTCCTTGCTGAATCCTTGAACAACCTCCCAGAACCACTGTATGACAGGAGATGCTGGGCTGTATCCAGAGTACTCAGTATTGGTCCTCATGTCATCCACTGGAAGACATCAACAAGGAACAATCTTTTAGAGCCTTGTTTCATATATCACAAGAATTTTTGGATAGAAGGTAGGTAATGAAAAAATATCATCATAAATGCAAGCAAGGACAACAGATGGGGGAAAACTCACAATCAATATCTGGAAGTCCACTTATCAATAATTCCAACTCCTTGTCATTAAAAATCGAAATTAATTCCCTGGAAATTAATTCAGTGAATCCTTCCAAGAAGGCATTTATTTGAGGACGAATAGCGGTTGTCAAACGATGCTCAGCAACTAAATCAACATACTGGTGCTTATTCTCCTCTGTGACTTTAATGTTACGCCCACCAGGAATGAGTTCATAGTCCGTCACCTACATTGTGTTCATCAAACTTGATCATTAAAAATACATCATCCATGACGCCTTGGTTGCAAAGTCAGTGCAAAGTCATTACCTCATTTTTTTCATACAGTATAAGCTTCTCCTCATCAGCATCAATGCTGAAAGTGAGATCCAGAACATCACTTATATCATTCTGCAAGCATGAAGGAGTAGGCTAATAAGTTTCAAAGAGTGCGTGTACACATAGTTGGTTAAGGGGGTGGTTAATGGCCATTGAGCATACCTCAAGCATCCACTTCAGGTTTTTAAAGTAATCAGGATCAATAGCTTCAATGTCATGATATGTAACTTTAACTCCTAAAATATGCTTGTAAAAGGATCGAGTGAAATGGACATCCAAAAGTTGACCATCAAAAAGTGCTTTACCAACCTGCCAGACATAGATGAGAGTCATTTAGAAAATACACAATCAACATTGCAATCAAACAAGAACATCTAGAAATGGTACTCACAACTCTTCCAACAAATTTGAAGTATGATAGATGTTCTGTTTGGTAAACAGAGTTTGGGTTAGGCTGAAACGTTGATTCATTGCCAACTGTTGTAAACAGCAGTGCTCCCTTGTCAAAAATAACTCTGGATAACAGCTGGTACCATTCCCTCGTCAGTCCACCTGCATCAATTCCTTCCTCTCCTTGAAAATGAACAGTCAACCTCCCTTTCAAATCTATGGTTGATCGCATGCGAAGTTGATTGTATGAATCTTCAAGAATGTAAGCTCTTCTCACAGAAATTCTTAAAGGACTGTGATGATGATCATGCTGGTGTTTTATTTTTGATCTGAAGTGGGCTCGCTTGTTGTCAAAATCAACAAAACGCGGAACCCTCAGCATGAGTGAGAAAGACTTCTCAAGCAACCCAGGATTTTGACGGATGAAAGCATTAAGCAGCTTCCTGTGTTTCTCTGAGAACTTGACAAAAGCAGCATGTTTCTCATCGACTTTCAAACCAGGGACTGAGGTTTTCTGCTGGGCAGCAGATGAGCTCGCATCTTCAACCTCAGAAACTGTAATACTATAGTCATGGCTGGAACCTGGCTGTGCAGGATGCAACTTCTCACACATCACAAAGAAGGACTCTATGTATGGTAAGATGTTCTGTGATCCTGCTGGAAGTGGAGGCATCACACCAGATGTCTTAGATGTAGAAGTTCTCGGTAGCAAATCAGGAGCAGAATCTGAATAGCTCTCTATTTTGCTTATGCAGGTGCTCAGCTCCAACCACAAAGGCTCTAAAGCTGCATTGATGTCACATACCAGAGAGAGAGCAGCAGTATGCTTTTTTTCTGGAGGAAGATGCTGATCCTTCTCTTTCTCAACTAGTGAAGTAACAAGGGAGCTTAATGCCTGCAAAACCCTCAAAATTGCAGCTCCATCAGAGGATGTTGTACTGAGAAGTGCTTTCACTGCTTCACCGAACATGCGTAACTCAACCATGGCAGATTTTGTCAAAGTTTGAACAGCATTGGCTAACTCTGTAATAAATAGATGACAGTGGGTTGGAGCAATGGCAACCAGCTTCTTCATTACCTCCGCCACAAGAGTATAAGCATTATCTGACAAACTGAGAAACATAGCATGTCAAGACAAAGGCACCAAGCATGTGTGAAAATAGATCCTAAACCTCTAAAATAATGATGATACTAATCGCAGACAATAGAAAAACAGCCATTAAATTTGTTGAGCCAACAAATTGTCAGCTGAGCCAACAAATTGTCAGCTAAGCCATACTGAGGAAATAAAAATAAGACTTAGTAGTCCATGAAACCTAGTCCATGCATGACACCAGCAGATGATGCTAGAAAATTTGCCAGAAAAATAATATACAATTATTTGTTGACATCAATGAGCACAAGAACCACATAAGGCATGGAAAAGCATATTAAAGTTATATCATACCCTTCCCGTGCTAGCAATGAGCATAGAAGTCGAAGTTCTGCTTGTGGCAGGTTAAGCAGTATGATTTGAGCATCTGATTCACTATTTGCACCAGAAGTGGGTTGGGCGGAAGATGAACCAGCAACGCCTAAAGTGGTAGCACCAACTTCAGTATTCATGTCAGCATCTGAACTGGAATTTTGGGGGCCAGATGGTTGTTCAGTGGCAGCCTCGGATTTATCTAATAAACTTGTTTTGTTTTCAGCATTGTCAATGATAACCTCCAATAAGTTAAGCAGCTGCAAAATGAATTCATGTCAATCAATATCCACTTTGCAGTCCAAAGAGCAATCTAAAAACCAACATGATACTATGTGAAGCATCACCTGTTCAAGATGTGCTATGCTCCTCAAATAAAGAGGTTGGTTCAAGAGGCTCAAGAGTAAGGCAATAGATATGTATCCTTCCTCATGCTGCTTTCTATCATCTTCCCTTGCAATCATCACAGCTTTCCCACGTGCCTGCTCAGTATTCTCTGTCTCCCTTAGTGCAGGGAGAGGCAGTCTGAACTGAAGTAAAATTTTTGCCACATAGGGATGGTTTCGAGCCAAGTAAGTCAGCATCTCAAGGATACGCCGAGACAGCAAGGGTGGAACTCCTATAAATAAACAACAAATTATATGTATATACTAACTACTCTATGCGCCAGTAACACAAGATAAAAATCAGAAACTCCTAAAATACACCATCAAGAATTAGAGCTCTAAAGCTTCAAGCATGTAACAGATGAATCATAATTGTCTTTAGATGATTTTCACAGCAAACCAGGGGGGGTGTTCATGGTATCAGTTACAATGGACAAACACAATGCATGGTAATGGCCCAGACAAAACAAACCACATGAAAGGGAGCCGACCACCTTCCAGAGTGCAAGAACATAAAGTACAAAATCATGAACCATTTTTTTTTTAACATGGCATCTTTCTAATAATAATAAATAGCAACAATTTTTTTTAAAAAAAATGTTAAGATACAGAAATTAAATTACAGATCTTACCATCGAAAGACTGTGGACGCGAATACATCACATTGCTCTGGCAAGCATAGAGTCGATACAATGGCTCAGCAACATTTGAATAATTGGCAGGCCTTCTTTTATCAACCATCAGCATATCCATCAGGATTTTTACCAGAGTAGCTCTGGTTTCACCATGAGCACATAAATTCAGGAGAAGCCTTTGTAGTGGTCCTTTATACAGCGGCTACAAAGTCACGCAATTGGTACAATTATCACAATCTAGATGGTCCACACTATCAAGAAAAAAAGAAAAGAAAAGAAAAGAGTACTGCACAAAGGCAAATATATTCTTGCTGAGTACCTGAACTATGCGAAGCACCCGAATCATTGCTTGAAGAGATTCTGTCTCAACTAAAGGAGCTCCATCAGCTTCAACAAGCTTAGCAGTCATAGACCTACGGGAGGCAATCCCAGCTCTCTCCAGACTGTATCCAATACCTTCACCCCGTCGAGAAGACTCACCTCTACGACTTCTAGGGTACATACCAAAGAGATTGCGATTGCTATAACGATGAGCAAATCTTTCTCGCAACATGTTAGCCTCCGCAACAAGGGCGGGTGTGAGATTGGCAAGAATAGCATCAGATGATGTTAGGAGAACCTGAGGATGGAAACATAGTTATATGTTTATATCACATACCAAACAAATTTTATGACCAGAGCACAAGAAGAAATGTACCTCTTCACGCAAATCTGAAGGGAATGTTGCAATGATTGAGACTGTGTCCATCTCAACAGGTTGACCTTCCAGTTCATGAGATTGATGAAGTCTTTGTGCTTGTTGTTGTGCTAAAACCTCTGCCCGGATGTCTGGGGGAAGGGCTGCAAGGAACTCTGGATCAATATCTCCCATGTTTTGTGGTTCTGCATTTGAAGGCTGTGACACTTGACCCTGTTGAGCAGAGAGGACCTCAGCACGCAATTCCTCAGGAAGGGCATCCAAGAATGCAGGGTCAATTGATCCAGATCCAGTATCACCACCAATCTGCTGTTCCACAGCTGGACCATCTTGATCTGCTTCCCTGCTAGAATTTTCAGATACCTCAGTCACACTATGAAGAGATGCATCTCTCCCAGTTGCAAGAGTAGAATTTCCAAAAGACATGCTCGTTCTCCTTATCCGAGTTGACTGTGGATCCAAAGGCATTCTATCTGCCGAACCTTGCCTTTCTCCACCATCATCATGACCATCAGCACTTCCAATTTCAACATCAAGACTCCGAAGGCTTTCCCCTAAAGTTGCCCCACTTTCACTGCTTTCTTGGCTTACTGCCTCAACATCACGGGCAGCAGCATCATTCTGTTCTAACTGCATTTCAACAGATTGTGTGTGAGATTCACTTGCTGCCAGTCCGATCTCAACATTGCCAGGTCCATCAATTGTTATGGAAGTGGTAGTTAGTGCATTGCTGCCCTCATGGTTTGCATTGTTTTCAACTTGGATATCAGGTTGCGTGTCTGCTTCTGGTTCCTGTAACTGAACGTTCTCACCATTGCGTTTAGGCTCCCCTGTCAATGTGTTTGGATCAGAGAGTTTTTCAGTGTTTGGCTGTCTCAAATGAGAGACAAGCAACTCCTCAAGGCCTGTGGGAACAGATACATTAGATCCACCACTTTGCTGATTGTCATCCATCCACAGGTTCAAACGGTTTCCATGACGCCCATTACGCAACGAGCGGAAAATAGTATCCAGCTGTAATGAGGTGCTCTCCAAGTTCCTATCTGTAAAAACCATATCGCGGGCATTTTCTGGAAAATGCAAAAATCATGATCAACTCACAATGACTTCACACACACTTACAGGCAATTACTTGCAAGAAATAAATGAAAACAAGAACTAATATTACAGCAGATGAAAATCCAACTACTGAAACACACCTGCTTGTCTGGGAAGGCCCAAATTTGATGGTGAAGGTCCAACTAAAAGGGGATGTCGTGAGGGGGCAGCACTGTCGCCACCTCTACCAAGAAGATTGTAAATTGATGTAGTACGCCCTTGACGTCTAGAACCAAAAACTTCAACTGGCATAACATGGAGAGTATCATTGGCAAAGGCATGGTCTCTACCAAAAACCTCGATGTGGTCAAAAACATTTATCCCATTGATGCCCTCTTCCAGCCGGAGAATAACTCCATCATCTTCCTCCTCATCTTCATCGTCTTCCTCCAGCACTTCCTCATCAAACTCATCATCATCAATATCATGATCATCTTGATCTGTGTCGGGATGTGGCAAGTGATGGACTTCATCTTCTTCCAAACCATTATGCTCCTCGTCATCTTCATCATCGTCATCATCTACTTCATCCCCCTCATCTCCAGACATTTCCTCGTCCTCGTCCTCATCTTCGTCCGGAGTTTCTTGCCCACGAGGCTGGATATCAAATCTTATCCCAACAGTATCCATGCCATTTTCAAGACTCCTCATATCCTCAGAAGTTTCTTGCATAAAGTCATCCTCAGTAGCAGGAGCGAAACCTCCATCAAGATCCTGATCATGATCCATGTCATCTGTAACAGCCTCAGATCGACCAAGGTTTTGGATGGCATTAAATGATTCGGCATGGTCAGCTGACATAGCATCATGGTTGGATTGTGAGCCCATTTCAGTTGACTGGGATATCTCAACAATATTCTCTGTTCTGACAGATTGACTCTCTGTAGGAGGTTTTGTTGAACTCTCACCTTTCCCAGTATTAGAATCAGCAGAATTGACATGTTCTTTGGTTACCAACTCCAGAGCTTTGATAAGCCCAGTTACAACTTTAGGTGAGTCAGTATGATCCAGATCCAACACTTCAAGAGTTCGAGTCAAAGACCTAACCAAACCAACATCTATAAAAGTGGCAGAAGCTTCTGGGGAGATGTATGAACCAGTAGGAGTACGGGCAGCAAGTAAATCATTTAGCAGATCAATATATGTCTGCATATCATTGGTTGGTGGCCTAAAGCCATCACAAGAATCAACAAACTCACAGAAAATGTCACTGATCTCAGCAAAGACCCTCCTCCTTGCTTCAGCAGAACGAACACTGGATGCTACCAAAAACTGGTTTGCCCGAGTAGCTAGTTTATTCTTCCAGTCACCATCTATTTTCCTTTCCTTCTTCATATTTCGAGAACTCGGAATGAACTTGTGAAGAATATGGTGAAATATACCTCCAGTACACAAACCAGCAGAACCCTTCTGAAGATTAGGGCCCCGGCAACTACTAACTTCAGAATCCCTTCTAAGAAGCACATGAACAGATGAAGGATACATTAGCACAATCTCAGTCAAAAGCTTTAGGATAAAAACAACCTTTGCAAGCACTGCATATGCTTCTTGGCAACTGGTCCCATTCTCTTCAGAAACAGTGGCTACTGCTTTTCCTTTACCTTTAGTTGCAGCAGCATCAATATCCATATCCACGGATAATGGCACATCAGTCACAACATCATCTTTCAAGGGAGGTACAAAACTGCTGATCGAATCCAAAAGAAGCTCAATAACATGTACAAAGCTCTGGGGAGATTTTCGGTGAGCTTTGGAACTCTTTGAATTCATATCATGAAGTTTCCCATGCACATACCCAGGTGATGATGTATTCATACTGCCCAAAGTAACCTTTGCATCACCAGCATGTGGTTTCTCTCTTTCCAAAGCTTTCTCCTTCTCCTTTTCTTTCTCTTTGGATTTATCTTTCTCACGATCTTTCAGCAACACAATGTAAGGCCTGTCACCTACCATCTCAACTTGACAAACAGATTGTGCAGCCTGCATAAAAATTGTTGGATCCCGAGAGATGACAGAACTTAAATTCAGAAGAAAATTGCGTGGAGTGACCCTTCCATTTGAATGTCGGTTAGCAGCAGTAACAAGTTTATGCCTTATCTCAGCTTCCATTGCTTGCTGGAGGGTTTGAGGATCTTCAAGAACATGACGGATAATAGTAGCAGCAATATTATCAAATCCAGAAAAGAGGCTACTTGTTGGCAAAGAAAGAAGCAAACTCACACCCTCAGCTTCAAGAAAACAAACAGCTACAGAATGAGTTCTTGTGAGTGTGGAACATAGCTGCAGCACAGCATGCATTGTTTCAGATGGAAGCTGGTTCCTGATACAACTGCAAGAAATCTTAATAAGTCTCTTCTGCTCATCTACATCTATGTGCTTTGTAGGTGACCCCAGTGGAGATTGCAATTTGTTTTGCTTATCCTCATCAATACTGATTGAGATTTGTTGGTTGCTGACATCATCCCTCTTCAACTGCTCCACAATTTCAGATGTCAATTTCTGATCCACCTGCAGTAGCCGATCCATCGCAAGAAAAGCTGTCGTTACCCACTTTGGAACCTGTTTTTTCTCTTTGTCAATTGAACCAGAATCCCACTGTGAAAGTGAATCTGATGCAATTTTAACCAGACCATCCTTTAACGCAATTTCACGTGACACCGCATCTTCATGAAGTATCAAGGCAAGAACATGAAAAAGAGCAGATATCATGGTATTATTTCTGCTATCAGAGACCAGACTGCTTTGCTTCACTTGATCAAGAATAAACGAGATGACATTAGACCTGTATTGACCATCATTCTGTGAGCATATCAACAGAAGGAGGTCCCGAACTGGAAAAGCTAGAGGCTCCTTCACTTGCAGAAGCTTTGTGCATGTTGACAACAACTCCTCGACTGGAGGAAGTTGGACCATCTCTTCTTCAAGCTGTTGGCTATTGGCAGTTGCAGCATCTTCCTTTGCATCTGATTCTGAGTTCCCCAAAGACATGGCAAGTGCGCGAGCAAGTTCATCATCTTCTGGAGCTTCCTCGGGATGGGAGAATAACCAGTCCATTGCCAGTTCCACACTATTTGATCCAACTTGCCTCAGAGCTTCTTCTGCCCTAGACCTGGAAAAACCCATCTCAACAATGGTTGAAATAGTTGTTTCATTCAGGGGAGGACCAGTGATACGGGCACTCGTGCTGCTGTTTGCATTTTTCACTTCAACCCCTGAATAAACATGCCTGATGATGGAAATAACTGCACTGATGAAATCGTTACCACAATCAGCAAACTGTGGGTGAGTCCAAACAGGTAGCACTGCCTTGAGCACCATAGACTGGAGCACTTTAACAAAAGTTTCAGCATCCCGTGGAAAAGGAATAACTCCATTTACCAGAGGATGCACAAGCAAGTTCTTCGTAAACGGAGACAAAATCAATGATGATGTCACCAGGTGGTCCATAAGTTTACCATAGCTAGCTAAGGGACCATAAATCCATGAATGATCAGCATCTTCTTTATTGTCATGTTTTATATTCCCATCATCAGTCTCCATAGGGGATGCAGGGGTCCTGTTAACAGTGAAGAGCAATTGACTAGTGGCTTCAAATGTGGTCAAAACAGATTGAACAACTCCATGTCCATATAAACAATTTAACAGTATTGGATTACTGGAATCTGGTCTGTCCAATAATATGCCATCAATGAAATCAACAACCTTGCCAAAGTAGCGACACTTGGTTGATACAGATGCCTCAGATCCAGAACTCACATGACCACCAAAACTCATGTGATCCAATGAAATGGAAGCCAAAGTAGAAGCCACTACCTTGGAAGATGGGGAAACATTCACAGTATCTTCCCGCCTCCGAGAAGGAAGCAGCATTGCCTTTCCCAATTCTTGAAACAGATGAGTTATGTGAAAAGAAAGCGACCTCACCATGTCACAGCAAGAACTATAATAAGATCTCTGTTTGTCATATTCTTTCCTACTGATAGCACCAGCAGTGTCTGAAGATTCAGTATGACGTGGCTGTTGAGTAGATCCAAACCGGTTTATAGAACTATCAGTACCTAGCCTTTGTTGAAATCCAGTTGTAGCACGACCAAGATCACGGTACAGATTTATAAGATCAAAAAACTGGGATTCGAAACTCCACCCAGATGTCCTTCTCAATAATGGATCAAGAAACTGCCTGAAGGAGTTAATTCGTTGCTCTTCAGTTTCATTTGTGCCCAGTTCAGACTCTTGTGACTCAGCAGCAGAACTAGTGCCATCATCCTCCACCTCAGGCTTAGCATCTTCAAGCAAAGCAATCTGCCAAAGAACTTCTCGCTGCACTCGTCCAATATCCTCCAGAACATCTTTGCTACCATTTCCAAATTCTGTTAGCAGTGCAGTTACCCAGCGGTTCTCTTTTGAGTCAGCAAGAAATAGAAGGAACTCGACAAGGAAAAGTGATGAAAAGATTCCATCATCTGGCATTGTCCTGGGATCAAGCAAAAAGGACCCAGAATCCATGCCAAATCCAGTCAAAGCTTTCTTTAAATGATCCCTAAGGGAGCCACAGAATGCATGTGCCAGAGGTGCAGAGTGGTGCTGGGTAAAACCCTTGAAAACCATAGTGCTATGCAAAGCTATAGACATTCCTTCTGATGATTGGACAATGTTATGCTGTAATAGAAGCCTCAGCAAAAATTCTATCCCTGACTTCTCCACAAATAACCGACATGTTTCCGCATTTTCCATTGTTCTGTGAAGCAGAACCATCATATGAAAAATACCTAGCTGGATGAACTGATCATTACTGATTCCTTCTGCACCTGAATCAACACCACCAACCAAACAGCAATGCCCTTCACTTTCCTTGTTCTCGGCATCCATTTCCATTGCAGTGCTGCCAACAACTTTCCCTGATGATGAGCAGTTACTGTCCGCGAAGGAAGCAATTTTATCAATAATCTCAATAATTAAATCAACACCAGTGCTTCTCAATGAAGATACATGACGCAAAAGCTCTTCCACTGCATTTGCCAAAGGAACAATGGCTTCATTCATCGCTAAAACATATTTTTTGCTGGTGAAGATATCAACAAGGAACCGTAAAGCAGAAGTTTCTTTCACTGCCTCTAAACCTTTTGCATTAAGACAGATGGCACCAAGACCATTAGGAACACATGTAAGAGCCTTTGAGGCAGGAAGAACTCCAGCTAACACTGAGGATAAAAATGCATCTGGAAGACCCATTTCATGCAAAACAGGAAAACAAGTTGGGTCTTTGTGAATAATCTCACTCATAACAGTCACAGCTGAGTAATAAATGTCACCTCCAAATTTATCTGCATTCTTGTATATCAGTGACAAAGTAGAAGGTAAGGAGCTATCATGGGAATTCAAGGATCTGGCATTGCCAGCAGGTGCATATGTGGCAGACCCAAGTGCCTTCAAAAGCACCTTGATGAGCCTCTTCTGCGAGTAGATATGATCATCACTGAATCTTGAACATTCACCAATGGTCACTGAATTATCAATTTCCCCGGCCAAGCCAATAATTCTATGTACTTCTATCTGTAACCTCTGTGCCAAAAGTTCTACTCCCCCCAATTCTCGAAGCAGTGACACAGCTGAACTGCTGTAATCCATGAGCTTCTGTAAGGCTTTCACGGCCAAATAGACAAGGTGCATATGACTGGGATCTGAGTCCTCCAAAAGTGGTAAAAAAGTGGGAACCATTCCAGACCCCCTAACATTGCTCCCTGAAGCTGAGGATGACACAATATGGAGCAAATAGAACTGAAGAAGTGCTTCAACAAAGGCAAGAGAGGATGGATCGTTGGAGTTCTTCAGCGACAAAACAGCTTTCTGAAGCACATTCAGGAGAATCATGCGGTTCCCTGCAGCAAAACTGATGCTAGATCCACTTAAAATCCGTGCCCGCTCATGTGATGCTGTATAAGCAGCTAACTGAGCACCTAAGGCCAGCATTGCAAGAGTTCTGATGGTTCCAGGAACAGTTTCTTCTGATCGCACAATCCTAATCAACTCATTTGTATACTCAGGTTCATTAGCAAAAAAGGAAGTCAGTTCATCATTCGCATCACCAGACTGAACAAGCACAATGAATGCGAGGAGGCAGATCCTGCTGTACAGCCTGCACACTCTAGGAGAACGAAAAGCCCGAGCATATCTGATTCTGGTCAGTAATGAGAATCGAAGGTCAGGAGGTACATTATACTGCTCAATGTACTGTTTCATCAACTGTAGGTCATCTTCTTTTTGTAAATGCAGGTCTGCTGTGTGTATAACTCTCAAACTAGAAGTTGTATTACTACTGTTTTCCATAGTATTTTGGGCAGTCAGACCATGCAATTCAAAATAAAGGGTTGAGCCAATTCGGTGTTGAGACTTGTCCAGTTCATTTTCTTCATCAGATGGGAACAAACAAAGCCCTTCTTCCTGTGTTCTTTCATTTGCCATAACACATGAATATAAGCCCAAGCCTTCCTCTTTACTTCCCCAGCCCTGTGCTAGAGACAGGAGATAGCTGTTTACTGAGCCACATCCAATCAACTTCCCACTTCCATGCAGCTTAGACGGATTGATTTTAACAAGTGCTGAAAGAGTCTCCAATGTAGCTATAAGAACCTCTGGATCTGTGGATGCTAAAAGGAGCTTGAAATGCTGATGGAAGTCACCAATATAAACTTATTAGAGAACAAACATTACAGAAGCTTTTGAAAGAGTAAAAAGGCATACAAACAAACTTTCAACATCCATACATTTTCAGGTGGCTTAAAAAAAGTGAACATCGAACACCTATGAGCAGAATGCAACACTCAAATCAGACACATACCTCTAAGCCATCAAATGAACTCTTGTCATGGCAATTCTCTAAAATTATTTGCATCACTCGTAAAATTTGAAGAACCGCATGTTTTGGAAATGGACTATCATCTTCTGAAATATTATCTGATAATGAAAGGCCATTCCTACTAGACAAGTATGTCTTGAAGTATGTATCGAAATGCAGAAACAGAGGCCTCCAATGATGAAAATTCCCCTGAAGTTAAAGCAACAAATAAGATATATAATAGAAAAGGGGAGAACAAGTAATCTTTGTACTGCAGCAAAAAAATGCCTTTACCTTACTGTACTCCCACCGAAAGCCAGAAAGGGGTATGGCTATATCTTGCAATGGACTCTGGATCACCTTGTCAACGAATGCTTTAATTTTAGGAGGCTGCAAACAAAAACCATGGTCAGACTTTTTGAAAAACAAATCAGTGCAAACTACGCAACACCACATATATTATCCTCCAAGATTCTAGAGGGGCAAATCTCCCTCCTCGTGTCTGATGCATGGCAAGCAACTTATCTCAGAAAACTCAAAACTGAGTAATAGCACTAAACAAGATCATTCCTACGAATAAACTGAGGTAAAGAAAATGCAAAGAAGAGTGGTTTTTCATATTCAAACAAGATATTTAGGAATGCGACACTAGCAGTAAGACACCAGTCGTCAATACAAAATAAATAATGGATTAATTATAATTCTGATAGTAGCATAAAAAAACAAATAGTTCTCACTAAATGAGTATCCAGATAGTTCCAAAACAACTTATTCTCCTATTGACAAATACAGGTAAAGACTAAAGAGTCTGTTCTTGTGGCTTGACCTAGAATTGGCTGGTGTGATTTGTTTCATGATAAATAATTACCACAATGGAGCCAAGAAAAGAAATTCTTGTGACGGAAAATGGTATCTCAAAGAAGTATATAACCTTTAGTTGAAAAATGAATAATAAAATGCAATATAAGATTTCATTGAGATTAAAACTAGAGATTAAAAAAATAAGAATTTATGAACTTTGAAAATTCACCAAAATGAGTGAAGGGATTCGCATTGATCTTCATAAATTTTGGTTAGCAACATATCAAAATTTACATATAAGCAGGATTTAAAGATCACGATATTATTTTGTTACTTTATAATGACAAAAGGAATACACTGCTATATGAAGTTACACACTTCAAGAAACAAAGAAAAAATGACAATGAACATAAAATATCTAAATAAAATTTAACTTCACCAAAAAGGAACGAAGTAATATGTACAATAGGTTTTCAGGAAAAAAAATTGTTAGCCACCTATCCAAAATTTACAAATAAATATGATTCAGATACCATAATAATGCTTCATGACATCATGAGGACGCAAGGAATACACTGCTATTTAGCATCAATAGCATTTTAAGAAACATTGTGAAAAATAGGCAACAAAATAATGTAACAAGAAATAATGAAATCTACCAACAACTAATGTAACAGTGCAATAGCATTCAGATGTGGGCAAAAGTTAATGAAAATGAAAGTTAATAGGTTCAAAAAAATTCAAAATAATATCCAGAATCAATCATTTTAAATCATCTAAAGGCATTGGAGATAAGGAAAGGGCTTAAGATTTGGTATAAAACCAAATCCGAGCTGGAGTATACAGGTTCTCAATACAGAAAAATGGTCCAGTAGCTGCAAACTAAGCAGACACAGTAGATTGATTCAACAGCTGGTATTCAGTGGTATTTGTAAGCCATATCGTCTTGATTGTGATGTTATTTTCTTCATAGGATACTCTGTGCTTGTTATTTTGATCATATTCAATTCTTTATAATAGTATATTCTTTTTTTTATCCAGATAAGAAAAGAAAAAATTGGATTATTTAGCATTGCAGATCCTTAACTAACAATATTGTGCGCATGTCAGAGCAGTTAATACATACAACCAACTGGTCTGCAGAGAATATACAGACAACAATCTGGGCAATGTAAAACTTAAAATGCACAATTTCTTTCAAAAATTAAGGACAGTCACTTTAACAAGTATTGGGGATTTTTCTATAGTGCCAAACCACCTACTATTCATTATTCAAAATGGCATGCTATCTGTGCTTTTAATATGCACTCTGGAAGAAGACACCACTGCTTAGAGGTACAGGAATAAAATTGAAACTAAGCACCCTTCTAGGTGACAGTTACTTCTAGATACGCTATAAGGTATCACATTCAATGTCCAAACCTCAGCAGAACTAAAATATCCTTCTATCGGATAGCTACTTGCACATCCTATACAACACCATTACCAGGGATGCTCGACTGCAGAGACTCAATGTACTTTTCATGAGTTGATGTGAACAAACTTCCTCAGAGAAAAATTCTTGTGAAGAAACTCGGGCAAAAGCAGAGCATGTGTTATCTTTCTGTTTCTGGAATTCGACCAAACTTTAGACCCCACTAGAACTTTTTATTCAAATCCACTCAGGTACAATTAGACACACAGATCCAAAGTTTAATCCTTGGGTTTCAAGCAAAGGTGCTATAGTAACATGCTCAATCTCATGTCCCCTACTAGAAACTATCACTCTTACTCTAGAAAAAATCAACCAACCCCACATCAGCCTGTTAAACCATAAAGCTATTCAAACTCATTAAGCTATATTCAAATTCAAATAATAATTAAATTTAAATGACCAGCCAGAGACTATGCCAAAGATATATTTTATTATATGCAACCTCCTCTCCTACTAATAAACCAAGAAAAAAAACTACCACTAACAGCAATTATGACTTTAATCACAAAGTCAATATGCAGTCACTGTAGTTAAAACTGATTAAACAGCCATAGAGCAACACCCTTTATTAAAATCCCACTATAATAATCAAACAGAACGAAAAAACCAACACAAAACCCTAATAGGTTCTTAAGATTTCAAAACCGATAGAAAAACCAGTAAAAAAATTAAACTTCAAAACAAACAAAAATAAGTAAATAAAAAGCTTACAGTTTCAGAGTCTAATTTAATAGATGGACCGATGATGCTATCACCGGACAAAAGCTGCCGTAGTCTCGATGGCAAACTCGATCGTATCGTTGCCATTAGGCTTCCACTTTATTACAATCTACCCTTTCGACTACTGCTACTACAACTGCAGTATTAAGAAAATTAGAAAAAATCAAAATCAAAACCACAAAATAAAGCCAGAAATTGAGGGAGAAAAGGAATCGGAGAAGAATCTGAAAGAAATCCCTTAGATTGGTTGTAAATAAAGAGACAGAACTGAAAAGAAAAAATAGATCAGGAGAGAGGGAGTGACCTGAGAAGGATGCATACACATGAGGAGAGAGTGGAGTTAAGAGAAAAAGGCGAGAGATTGTTCTTCTTCTTCTTGCTTTTTTTATTTTCCGAGAGAGAGAGAGAGAGAGAGAGAGGCGAAACCCCAGAGCAAAGAGGAGAGGTGTGGTGTGGGGTTGAGTTTGTTTTGTGTGTTTGGAGTTGTGGAGGGTTGTCTTGGTTTTATAATACTCTCAGAATTGCGTAATTAGGATGCGTCTTTGGATTTGGACACCTAAATTATAACGTAGTCACTGTTCGTATTTGTTTATTTTAGTCCCTTCACTTTATAAAGATCTAAATTTATTCTATATATTTTTAATGTATGTTTCTAACTTAGTCCTTTATTTAGTTTTTTCTTTATTTATTATACATTTAAAGGTGAATTGTACATTAACCGATAACTAAATCTATTAATGAGTAGAGATTCTTCATAATTAAAGCTAGTCAAGGGATTAATTATGATATTCGAAGCTATAGGGACAGATTCAATATTTTCTGCAACTGTATGGACTTAACTGTAATTTACACGGTTATGAGGGATGGGTGTGTGCTTGGGCAAGGGGACTTGACACATATACTCAAGCTAATCTTTCAAACGCCGGTTAAGAAATCTTTTGGTAGTTTTGTAATTGTTATATTTTAAAATATTTTTTTATTTAAAAATTTATTAAAATAATGTTTTTAAAATTTACTTTTTATATTATTGATAGTAAAAAAATAAATTAAAAAAATTAAAAAAAAAATTTTATACGCAAAAATATTCATACACTTTTAAAATACTTTATTGGTTTTATGTATTTTCAGTTTGCTATTTTATAAAGAGAAATAATGTTTTTTTTATTAAAAAAAAAATTCCCTTTCTTAAGCGTTCACACAATCAAGATTCTTCTTCTAGCACATAGTCAATGGATTCAAGAATGGTTTATTTTCCTAATCGAATTAAGCACCGTGCTAGTTTTAGGGTTTTCCATTAAATGGATTTTGACACTTTTTTTTTTTTTTACTAGAATATGTAGTTAGTCAATGAATTAATGAGACGGTGCACTAGACTTTCTGGCTTTCTCTCTTTTTTTATTAAGAAATTGTTTGCACTGCGTTTTTAAAAAATTTAATTTTTTTTACTAAAATTTAATATGTTTTGTATATTTTGGATCATTTTGATGTGCTGATCTCAAAAATGATTTTTTAAAAATGAAAAAACATCATTGGCATGCATTTTGACACGAAAAATTATTTGATAAGCAACCACAACCACACTGTCAAGCTAGTTCTAAGAGAAAGAGAGAGAGAGAGTACCCCTCATTTTTTATTACCCTTTCTTATCCTAAAGCTTTCAACACCTCTTTTCTTTGTGTGGGATCCAAATCTTTCCATCTTATATGTATTCTAGTTGTTTACCCCAAGTCTTGCAATTGTGCCCAACAATAGTGGCTTGTTGGGCCATTTATATAAATTGCACCGGGAATGATATGATATTCGGATCCGAATAAAATCCGGATCCTAACAGTATGGGTGAGTGGTAATAAGAGCATGATCGTGTAATTCATGCTTGACTCGAGATGACAGATTGCCCAATGCCTCCTTTCACCACATATCTGTTCTAATGATTGCGGCAATGTTTAGTAACTCGTGGAGAATAGTCGACAATATGTTTCATCAAATCTTTATGAATATTGTTGGAAATGTCAGAGATAGCACAATCATGCTCCAATTTATTTTTTCTAGATTAATATAGGTGTCCATACCAGCTTGTGCGCACCTCGAATAATTTCACGGGCTCTGAAGTTAACGACCATGTAAGCCTCTAGTAACTTTGAGAAAATTTGAACTCGTGATCATTGGAGAGCAAACTCAAGGCTTGCTCCGAATTTTACATAGCAAGGAGCGCTAGTTTTTGTTCGATTTCGCACCACATGATATTGAGCAAACTGCAAGCTCAATTTCGTATACATGGCATGATAGAAGGTGAGTAAATCACTAGCGGGGTCCAGTCCATCGATTCAGTCATGTAATAATAAAATTTAAGAAAAAAAATTGAAAGCCAAAGTGAATTCATTGTTTTTTGGTCTGAAATAGTATAGTTGTTTTTTTACATGACTTATTAGTTATTATGAAATTAATTAAGAACAATTTGATATTTTATTTTTTAAAAAGCATGGTGTAGAGATTGTATTGCTCTTGAAAGCAAAGTTTGTTGAAAGGTGATCCAAAGCAATTTGGTTTTTTTTAGGCATTGTAATAGCCCAGCACAACCTGCCATATATTGTCTACTTTGGGTCTTATCGCTCTCACAATTTTGTTCCTAGTGACGCGAGCTCACTTCTGAGCTTGATGCCCCAAAACGCGTTTGACAAGTTGGCAACCAACACTCTTAATAAGGTCAGCTACTACTCCATCACCCGTCGATATGGGATGTTACAAGCATAATGTAAAAACTATCATATCTTTAAAAGTTAGACTTCTCAAACTTGCAACTAGGAGTATTTTTGTATTTTCAAATTAATTTTTGAATGATTAACAAGTAGACATGGTTTTTTTTATATAGATATAGATATTAATTTAAAAAGAAAAGTAGTTGGCGTTGGCAATACGTGAGGCGCCACTCCACGTCGAAACTCCATCTTACACGATAATGTTTGAAGCGTCTTGTCGTGATCTTCTTAGTGATGTGACGTAGTGGTTGGGCTCTAGTGAATTTTTTTCTTCTCCTCTCTCTTTTCTCTCTCTTCTCTTTGTCAAAATATAAATGTGACGTTTCAGTTTTTTTTATCCATTTTGGTTCTCATTAGTTTGATTGTTATTTATTTTGTTTTTTATATTTTATATTGATTTTTTGTTCAATTTCATCCACCATATGGTTTCATTTAATTTTTATATGAAATTTGACTATAATTCTTTTAATTTTTGTTTTTTAATATTTTTATAATTGGTTTTTTAAACTTTTTCCCTCGGCATTTGACTTCAAATTATTTTTACATCAAAAGTAGTTCTCATTCTTTTCATTGCATTTTTTTAATCCTTTTTCATTGCATTTTTTTTTATTTTATCCATTGGTATCTTATTGATTTAGAATTTTGCTTTATTATTTTATAGGGTTTGACTTTTATAGGGCTAGCTCATGGCTAGTGACGAGGGAAACTGGTTTTGAAATTCATCACGAGTTAACTTTAGCCTATTCAGTTTCTTTTTAAAATTAATTATTTTTTCAGTTACATCATTTAACACTTGATTTATTGAGAATTTGTCCCCATGCTTTTGTTTTCATTTTTTTTATGAAGTTATCTCAATCATGTACTCATCATGGTCACATGGTTAATAGGTTGACTTGGATTTTTTTTGTTGCCTTTTTTTATTTATTATTTTTCAGTTCACCCTTAAACATTGATTGTTTGATAATCAAACCTTATAATTTTATCTAGTTCTTTTTTTAACAGTGTTGCCCTAATATCACAACCAAGTTATAGATTTAACATGTTAACTCGGGTTGGGTTTTTTTTAATGTTTTTCATGTTGTTAATTTTTTTACAATTTATTTATTGTCATTGTATTTTTTTATTCATATAATATTAGTTAAGTTAATTAACCTAGTCGAGTCAATGATCAGAGTCTTGGATCTTTTTTGTTTTTTTTAAATATTTGCACCACCTCAACATTTTTTTTATATTGAAAAAAATTTGAGCTTCATAGTTTTATACAGTTTCTTTTGACAGTGTTGCCCTAATATCATGATCAAATTGCAGATTTGACATGCTAACCTAGATGGGCTGGAGTTGGGTTTTTAAATCCTTTTTACGTTGTCAGTTTTTTTCTTTAGTTTATTTATTGTCATTGCATTTTTTATTCGTATTATACTAGCTAAGCTAATTAAACTCAGTCAAGTCGGTAATTCGAGTCTCAATTTTTTTTTCTTTTTTTAAAATATTTGCTTGGCCTTAACATTTTTTTTATATTGAAAAAAATTTGAATTGGCCTGCCGCATAGCATAATCCTCTGTCTATTTTCTTTCTATCCAAAAATCAACTTTCAACGAGAAGTTGCTAACCCTTGAAGAATTATAAAAGGGGTTTAGACCCCATTTGTTTTTTCATTTTAAAAGCATTTTTGAAAAAAATTATATTTTTTAAATTCTTTTCTCTACTTCAAATTAATGTTTTTTGGTATTTTCATATTGTTTTGATGCACTGATGTCAAAAATAATTTTTAAAAAATAAAAAAAATATTATTTTGATACATTTATGAACGAAAAATACTTTAAAAAGCAAATACTATCACACTCTCAAACATTCTCTTAACTTGGACTACTGAATAGAGGCGCTTGCATGCCACAAATATGCCATCATGGCATGCCATGGATTCCTTTTATAGTTATAGGTTACAATCGGGAATTGATTTGAAAAAAACAAAAAAAAATTATCATGTCGAGTCAATTATTTTTTAAAAGATAACATTGTTTTTTTTCTTAGTGTGAATTCAACGGGTTTTGACTATTTCGATCAAGTCAACAAAGTTATTTAAAACTCAATAAAATCTATTATGTTTTGTTAGGTCAATGACTCGTATGATTTAACTATAAATCTAATAAAAACCAGACCCTAGCCAAGCTCAAAGTTTCAAATTTTCTAAATCAAACTATTAATCCGAGCTAGATTTAACAACTATGAATTCACTTGTGTTTTCCAC
>Ga0325402_1001026_pt1 | contig 21777 bp, 8 predicted proteins | sample PopdelMetagenome_22_FD_207212 | JGI IMG/M metagenome (GOLD analysis project Ga0325402, IMG submission 207212) | Populus deltoides microbial communities from Bellville, Georgia, United States - Xylem-PdKOR-R3 | ecosystem: Host-associated > Plants > Phyllosphere > Stem > Wood/Secondary xylem...
AGTTTAGTTCATAGCTGCTAGAAAATTAATAAAATAGAGAAGAAAAGAATGTTGTAGAGCTCCTGTTTCTGCCGTGTTCTACTCTATTTATTCTCTTTCTTGGCTGCCTAATTCTTCAAGATTCTTAGGCTAATTAAAAATCCTTATGCTACTTAATTCCTTCCTTATTTATTTGATCCTTAAGGTTGGTTAAACTCCTTATAATTTGTGTTGAAAATTGACTTTGCTACTGTCACAACTCTACTGTAATTTAGACTCTACTGCAACTTAAACTTTGTTTCTGACTTGTTTTCTTGTAATATACAATTGTTCCAACTGTGTTTTTTCATTCATGGAATGTTATAAGATTGATTTAAAAATTTCTTAGATCCTAAGGCCCACCATTTCTATATAAGACTCTCAGCCGTAGTGGAATGCTCAACACCGCTAGTTTCCATATCAGATCAAGAGACCAATCTCATTCTTAAGATTGCATCTGAATTTTCACCTTCAAAAAGTTTTTATCTAACCTAGAATCCTTATAAAAGTTGTAGTCCTAAATATGTATATGATGCTGGGATTTTGAATCATATGATTTTGATGTCCGAGGCTCAAGATATGCTCGTTTGAATCTGTAGTGTGAAAGTAAAAAATCCTGTTACAAGTAGGATTTCGACCCGATCTTGCAAGTCTGATTAGAGGTCCAAACAAAATTAGATTTTTTTTTCTATAATACCTTTATGGAAAGCTTGATATGTGTACTTTAACTTTGATTTAGCCTATGTTCACATTCTGAAATTGTAACTTAGTGAAAAACCTGTCACAAGAAGTAAAGTTTGAAACATAAAATGTAGAAGTTCTTATCTTTTAACAATTAATTCACAAAGTCTCTTAAGCATGCCAAACTCATAAAAATAACTTTCAATAAGCTCAAATAAGCTTAAAATATATTAAAAATCATGGTGTAAAAGGAATAAAAACATATGTATGTTTTACACTTATCAACTATCTCCATCAATCTTCATCTAACTCCCACTTTCATACTCCTTGAAAAAAAAAATCCTAAATGTGAGATGAGATCAGCTCCTAAGAATGAACATTAGTCCCACCAGCTGGGAGACTCCCCACTTTGTCTATGAGTGTTACACACTTATCTTTACAAAGAATGTGTTACTATGAAGGCTAGTTTAGATAACTATGATGATCTTACAGATCCTAGAAGGCTCATACAAAATATTAGAAACATCTTAAAGCTTATGACACAAAAGAGTGATGCAATGTTTTAAATTTTCAGTGTATTTTTTTTTATGAATTTGCTAGGGTGTGGTATCATAGCCTTAACCTGGCCTTTTCCTTCATGATCTATGTGTTAAGGTCACCTCTATTTTCAACAATAACTTCCTAGTCAACAAGAGCTCCATAAAGCTTTTTACCATCACCCAATGAGAAGGTGAAAGCACTAGAGCATGTGAAAAATTTGCTCATACCGATTTTCACTAAAGACTTAATAAATGGAGTCTATAACTACTCATTTTGGGAACACTTGTATACATTCCTTAACAGGACTCTGTGTAATGTAAAATAAGTAATGAAAAATTAGATTAGAATGAAAAAAGCAGTGTGACCAAACAGAGTTACTCATGTTTCTACCAAGAAGAGTCTCCCTAACATTATAAATCTCTAAACAAAACAACTAACAGGAGTACCAAAAAACACATTCATGATCACTTTATATTCCTCGAAATCTTGACTACTCCTCTGGCCACCATATGGACTGAGGTGCTAACTTTTATCAAATGGAGAATTTATATAATATCCTTCATCCATGAAAATGGCACAAACACGAGAAACCCCAATATGTTCTGCCTTTTTCACCTTGACCAAGATTATGAAGTTGAGGAATGTCACGCCTTGGAAACGAAGATAGAAATATTCATCACCAAAGGTTACCTTCACCACCTCGTGAAAAAAAAAAGATGAGCATAAAAGAAAGGAAGTCTACATACTTGATGATCTACCTAACATCAAATAATCCTCAAATTAACTTCGGAAATTGTATCTCTTTCTTTTTAAATTTTTATAAAAGCTGTAATATTTTTTTTATATCTCCAATGTCTCTAAAAAAAAATCTCTATTATAATCTCTAAACTTATCTCCATAAAAGTCTTCATAGGCGAGATCTCCATGTCTCTAAATGTGTCTCCATGAAAATCTCCACTGGAGATCTCCACATCACCAAAAGTTTCTTTATTGAATCTCCCATCATGTCTTTAATGTCTCCAAAAGGATTAAGGATTTTCCATTCTATACAACCACTCATTTAAACACTTTTATGCATCCTAAATACATACACAAACCATATTACTTACTTTTACACTCATTCCTTATTACTACACTACTTATTTTAACAAAGTAAGATAATTATTCTCTTTACTCTCTTGCAAAAATATTGATAAAAAATACGAGATACAAAACAAAAGGCCAACATCCAAACACTTAACCATGATAACACTCTCTTTTCTTTTCTCTCTTAGAATGATGGTACATACTTTTTTTTAATTAAAAAAAACAGTGACCAAAGTTTATTTGTTCAACCTCTCAACAATTGACAACTTTCAATGAAAACTTTGTTAATTGCTTAAAGTTATTATATGTTATCCAAATCATTTTTAGCGCTTAATATCGTTAAGAAAACATTTAAGCTATCCTAAACATTTAATTGAACAAAATTCATCATGTGAGTCTTTTTTTTTTGTAGAGGATTTTACTTCTACAATTACAGGATAAAAAACAATTGTATCGTGTTTCTACTCTAATATCAAGGTGTTGAAAAAACAAGTTCATCTACAATATTTGTGTTATTTAACCTTATCTAACTTGTCAAAGTAAGATAATATGGATTTTACACATGATAGTAGGTAAAAAACCTTAGGAATGGATATTATGAGTTGGTGGCAGGTCAAAATTTTTAAAACTCGGTGAGCTTGACCTAACCCGTATATCATATAATCCTTTTGTCTATATATTTATAATTTATGAATTGATCATTTATTTTTATTTTTATTTTATTTAGAAATGTTTCGTCTTCAAAATTCTTATTAGTGGGCTTCTTCTTAGATTTATTTAACATAATAAAAAAAGATTTATCTCTTTATTGGAGGGGAGGGGAAGGTAACTAGAATTAAATGTCGGTGCAAGGTATGAAAATTAGACCTAATATTAGGGGCGCCATGATACCTACAGTCCATTCTGTAGTTCTGCCTCTAAATGCAGATACATGAGAATTAACAATATAAACCTAACCCGTGGATATCTATAAAATTTAACTTAACCTAGTATATTCAACCCGCTTAGATCAAAAAAATTAAATCAGTCAGATTTATAATTTATAAAATATTAAAAGTTAGTTTGGATATAATTATGAATTCAAACCCAATCCAATTATATTTATGAACACCCCTACTCTAATTACAAGTTAGATGAAGAATGGTATGGGCTCTTAACTAGCGTTCCACTCTTAAGGTAGAAAAGTAAATTACATAATGTCAAGATAGAAGATAAGTTTATGGTAACATATTTTGTGTGACTGATTCTTAATTATTTCTACTATTAAAGTTAGTTGTAAACAAATGAAAGAGTGATAAATGGTCCTAAAGACACATACCAAAAAAACATGAAAATTAAATTGCTAGAAATCACTTGTCTTTATGTACAATTAATTGCGACCAACTGCTTCGTATTATGCTCGTGTAGCAGGCGATCTTCCCCTTTTCTCAAAGGAGTCACCTCGAAAACAGTCACCCTTCCTTTAGCCAAAGTCCTATGCAAAATGCACACCAAACCAAACCTTGCCAAGCCGGCCTCTAGCCAAAACCTTTTCACTATTGGCAAGAAGATACAATTTCTCAACATTTTTCAAAAGTAGTGATGGTTAAATTTAAAAATAGCTGACATTTTTTCTAGCATTATCCAAATCGTGTTTTTCTTGTTTTCATTTTTGATAGACAAGATCTTACTTTCAATTGATAGAAATTCGAGTATTCCAAAACTTCAAATTTTAAAACGATCCATCATCCATCCATATTATTTGGCTATTCTATTATACATTGTTTTGAAAATATTTCAATGAGTGCATAACTCTTTCAATGACTCATCCAAGAACATGAATATGTTGCAATCAATATATTTGGTGAACACTGCATGAATCTATTCCGAGATTTGGTGAATGCAAAATCAAATTTCTTGAAGGAAACCTTCATTGTGTTTAAATATGAAAATCCAATAAATTGATAGTTTTGAAAATGGGTGGTCAAATTGAACCAACCCACATCACATCAATAGTGTACTTACGGGGATGTGTAAGAAATACAAGTCTTTGCCAATATAATAATAATAAAAAAAAAAACTTGAGGCATTAGTAAACTCCAGTAACTTGTGATGTAATAATAAAACACTATGGATTTAATGTTTTGCTTTATTTATTTATTTTTATTTTAGTTTTTTTTTAATTGGTTCTTTAATATTGTATTGTTTTGGGATTGCTCTTGATAATTTATTTTTTATGCTTGCGTGTAGAGATCTCGTAGTGTCGCGGAGATGTTTTGTCGATTGTTTAATACTTGGTTGAATAAAATAAAACTCAATCTCATAGATTTAAAAGAATTAGAGTTTCAATAATAGAATTTTAAATTTAAATAAATAGTCAGTTCTTTTTATTTGCTAACTTCAAGAACAAGTTTGCACGATCATAGAAAGAGATTTTTTGGATCACTCATCTTTATTTTATTTTTTTTAAAGTTGATCATTTCACATTGTGTTTATTTTCAATTTGATTTAGTGTTTTGTTTTGGTTGTCTAGATATGAGGTTCTTAAAATGTCAAGGGAAAATTTTGACACTCAATTTGACAAAATAAATTAAAACAATGATGTAAAATAAATAGATGTCAACAGACCAAAATTAAAACTTAAACAAATATAGTAGGCTAGGGTAACTGGGTAGGGGCAAATTGGTTGGCTCATGCAACCCATGATCTAGTATGGAAGGAAAGTCACTGCGACCAAGAAACACATGCAACTTCCTTTGGTACCCTAACGCCACCTTCCTTGTAGTGATGGATATGGCGTGAAAATGACTTTCTTAGAAGGTCATGTGTGACGATAGTGGAATGGAAGTGAGGCTCCTACAATAATTCCCCCCCCTCCCCCCTCCTTTTTTTTTTCTCTTATTTTATTTGGATTCGTGTTGATTTATCAAAAAAAAAAAAGTGTTGTCATTTTATTTTTATTTTAAATTTGATTTTCATTTTTTTTTTATACCCGGACATCATGGCGACCGATTAAAAATTAATCTTAAATGGAAAAAGAATAGATATCTGACATCTTGTTCTTTTGAGGAACATGTCTAGTTTAAGGAGTCACCACCTAATATTATGACCCCTAATTGGTCAACAGGAACCCTAATTAGTCAACATAGATTTTATGGTATAAGACTGGTTACGCGAAAGGAAAGATATCATCACCCCTTAAGCGTCTTCCCTAAGACAAGCTGCATTACTGATTTTGTCTTAAATTGCTGAGTTTATCCTTGTTCTATTTTAAAGTCATCCTATAATATTCCTGACTCTGGTGTCGTGTGAATATTCACCTATGAATATTTTCAATTTTGACGACGGTAAATATTGCGCAATCCACAAAGTATGGTTTTCCTGACTTTGATGCTAATGAATAAATCCGTAAAATTCTGTATTACAAGAAATAAAAACTATTTTTTTTCCTTTTTTATTATTTTTTTATTTATATAGCCCGATCTCAAAACTTAAAAAAAAGATCGGGTCATTGGTCCAAACCAGTGACCCGACTGGCCACTGTTGCATCCATGCGTGAATGGTTCTCGTATGCATGCAGTAACCAGTTAATTATTTTAGCAAGGAAAGAAGGAAACTTTCCTGGGCATGCGGCTGCTGGAGGCTAAGTCGAGGGAGATGGCTGAGCGCTGCTCGTGGTTGTCATTCCAACCTGCTGCTCATGATGGAGTCGGGGTGCTGTCGCGGAGGAGATCTTCCAAATGTTGCTTCAATGGAGGATTGGAAGAATATATGGTATCGTATTGCTGCTGCTGCTTGCTGCCCTAGGGAAGAAGAGAGACGGGGGCGTCAACCAGGATGAAGCTAGTCGCACTGCTGGGCTACTTCTACGGCTAATACCAGTTCCCGGTCGTTGAGGGGTTGCGAATCAGTGATGGCTGCCGGAGCTAAAGACAACGCTGCTATTGTAGCTGGTATAGGATGACTGGGTTGTTGAGAAGCGTCAGTGACGCTTGCAGGTGAAGGGAAGGGTGAATGCAAGAGGAAGAGGGCGCCCTGTCATAACAGCAAAGTCCCTGTTCGACTTCACTCCCACTGGTCTCTCACAATAACGAAATGTTCCTTCCCCTGGTGCAAGAGCTCTTTGCTTCTATTTTTTTTCTCTATTTTACTCTTCTTTTGCCCGTATCTCTCTACTCTCTCAATTTAGTTCCTCCTAGTCTCTCTATGTTCTATCTCCTCTGTCTCCTATCTGTGTATTTTTTCTTTTTGCTCTGTTTTCTCCCCTTCTAGTTCATGGCCTGGCCTCTGTTCGTGCGTTCGTGCCTCAAGATAATGGGGCACGTTCGCTCCTGTCTTTGATAAGAGTCAACACTGTTTGCCACGATATCGTGGTCTTCGGAGAGGGCATCGTTGAGGATAATGGACAGCTGTACATTCCCTGGCAAATGGTCCCTGGGATGAGGCAGAAGGCGATAAATAGTTTTATGACACGGCGTCGTTTTCTACTCTGCAGTGGTTATTTAAGATTTGGTCACTGAAGTTCTGAAATTTTATAATCAAGCCACTTGTCAAATTGTAATTGGAACCCTGTATTTTAGCGCCATTTACAAAATGATCATTGAACTTTAATTTCTTGCAATTTTAACCCGAATCAACCCCAAACCTTGATATTTCTTCAATTAAGCCCCTGATTTCATTTCAAGTTCAATTAAGTCCTCAAACTTCCAAATTTATGTTGTCTTGGCCCAAATTTCAATTTATTCCTCATTTTTATATTACCATTTTTTGTTTTTTTATAAAATAAAATAAAAGGAGTAAAAAATTGGGTTATGACACTTTTTATCACTATTTTTTTCTCATGGTCCTTCTTTTAAATTGATTTTTTTTCAATTTAATCATTTGATATTGGGTTAGTTAAGAATTAAGCTTTGTGATTTTTTTCAATGGGATGATCCAAGTGTTATGACCCGATTATAAGTTTGAAAAGCTAACCCGAATTGACATAGGTTATTTCTTTCATCCCCTTTTTACGCTGATTTTCTTTCTCAATTTTATCCTTCAACATAGGGTTTGTAGAAAATTAAGCTTTGTGATTTTATTCACTTTTCTTTCTATGAGGTTATCTTGGTGTCATAACTTAGATCTCGAGTTTGACTAATTAGCTCAGGTTGACTTAAATATTTTTTTGTTGAATTCTTTTTTATTTTGTCATTCAATATTGGGTTATCATGTTTGCATGATCTGACTCGCTAGGCTTGACAAACTTTCTAAGGTTTGCTGGTGTTTTTTTTATCATTTTCTGTTAATTGATTTTTTTTATTTCATTCTTCTACATTTGAATTGTTGATAATTAGACATCATAATTTTTATGGTGTTGTCATAGTTTCATGACCCAGGTCCTAAATTAACATCTAACCTATACAATAAATTTTTATAAATAAGGAACTTTTCTCATCGTATTTAGTAGCAAGTCTCATGTGCATTTTTTAATACAAAATTAAGTTATTTTGTTTTACAATTTTTATAGTATTTTAGTAACATAATAATCTATAATTTGTTTTCTTAGATATTTTTTTGTTGAAATTCATAAATGAGCCTGAGTGGAGCCAAGCAATTAGGCATACATGGCTTAAGCTCGAGATCACTTTGCTTAGGCTCATTTATCAAAGATTTTTTAAGTTCAGCCTATTTGCTATCATTTTTTAATATATAATTAAATGAACCTATGTTATTGAATCCACTTGGGTCTATGACCCAAGTCGCGTGTTTTTCTTACTTCTTAAAACACACTTACAATACCTAGACATTATTTTTTTACATTAAAGGTTTTTTATGGTCTAGCTTGTGGCATAGCACGAGCCACCTATCTAGTATTATACTATATTCAAAGTCCTAGTCTTTCCTAAATTTTCTCTTTATGGTTTTTTTTATGATGGAAATCTAAATTTTTTCTTATTTATTTCAAATTTTCTTCTCAAAATTTTTAGGAGTTGTCATTTCTATTTGAAGGATATTTTTCATTTTTTATCTCTATTTTATCTCATCTTTCTTAATACATGGCAATTTTATTGGTAAGGTAAAAGGTAAGGGGCAATGGTTTGAATGTGTTAAGGAGGAAGATGATGAGGATCAAGTTGTGCTGGTTGATGAGATTTTTAGTGATGAATCCCAATAATTTATGGTCTCTCGTTGCAACGATCAATGAAAATTGACCTTTTAATGCTCAAACTTCTAGGTTTTTTTTATAAGCAACAAAGTTTGTGTCAAGAAATAACAAAACACCCTAAAGGGATATCAAAGACAAATACAATAGAAAAACATATATAAACCAGCAAGAAAATAAATTTTGGAGATTAGCCTGCTGCAAGTTAAGGCACCAAAACTCCAACTCTCAAAATAGAGTTATCACAAATACCTAAAGTTGTCATTTCCAGAATATTAACCATAAGTCCAAAACTCCATCTTCTATAATAACTCAAACCACCCACTACAAGCATTAAACAAACTAAAGTTTCTCTCTATAGTTTTTCTTAGGATGGAAATCTAAGTTTTTTTTTCTTATTTATTGCAACCCTTCTTCTAAAAAATTTTAGGTGTCGTTATTTCTATTTGAAGGATATTTTTAATGTATTTTTTTTCATTTTTTAATCTCTATTTTATCTCATCTTTCTTAATACATGGAAATTTTATTGGTAAGGTAAAAGGTAGGGGCAATGGTTTGAATGTGGTAAGGAGAATGGCAATGACGATCAAGTTGTGATGGTTGATGAGATTTATAGTGATGGATCTCAACAATATATGGTATTTGGTTGTAAAGATCAATGGAAGTTGACCTTTTAATGCTAAAGCTTCTATTTTTTTTATAAGCAACAAAGTTTAAGCCAAGAAATGAGAAAACACCTTAAAGGGATATTAAAGACAAATACAATAGAAAAACACATGTAAACTAGAAAAAATAAAAATAAAACTTAGAGATCAGTTGCTGCAAGTTAAGGCAACAAAACTCCAACTCTTAAAATAGAGCTATCATGAATTTGTCATTTCCAAAACATTAACCATAAGTCCAAATCTCCATCTTCTGTAATAACTCAAACCTAGAAGCATTAAACAAACCCTGTCCAATCTTTATAGGCACCCTTAATATTACAACAACAAAAAATAAAAAAAAATTAAAGCATCAATACAAAGCAATAAATCTATTTTCTATATTAACCCTTTATTTGGTAAAATTGTCAGTCATATGATTTGCTTCACTTTAAACCTGACAATAAGATAGAGAACCTAAAAGAACAACCATGATTGGTGAAAATGAATAAGTATGATATTTTGAAGGTCTAACAGGATGTTTGTTCATTCAATTAATTACAAAGGCAGAATAAAACTTAATAATGAAATTCATTCCTTGAAGAGGATAATTATAGGGTTTTGATTCAAACAAGCAATTCAACCTCGGCTTCGTTTGTTGGCTGGAAAGTAGTTTTCTTTTGGAAAGTGGTTTTCTTGGAAAGTGAATTCCTGAAAAGTGAATTATTTTCCAATGTTTGGTAGTGTTATGGAAAATGAACTAAAAAACACTTTCCAGTATTTGGTTATGTTATGGAAAATAAACTGGAAAATAATTTATTAATAAATTATTTTTTTTTCAAATTTATCTAATATATGAAAAATATTAAATATAAATATTTAATCACTTACAATAAAAGAATAAAATCTAAAAAGTGTAATGATGAAATTTTTTTTAATTATATCCTATATTCATATATAGCTTATTTTATAAAATATAACTATATATGTCATATAATATTATAGAGATATAACCTTATGAAATTTTTCATAAATAAAACCTACAGCAAACCCGGTTTCTGTGAAAAAAACACAGCATGGGTTTGCTGCGTTTCGTTTCACAGAAATCAAACAAAATGGGTTTGATGTGTTTGTGTGTGAATGGTTTGATGTTTTGTTTGGTTTCTGGGAAAAATACTAAGCATGGGTTGCAGCAAATTAAACAAGATAAACCGTAAAAAAAACACAGCAAATTATATCATAAGATTAATGCCATTATTATAACTACAGAACAAACAAAAAGATGAAAACATAAGACAAATAATAAATAGACATTTGAGGAAAAAAAGTCACCTGAAAAAAGAGCTGATAGAGATGCTTCAATTATTTTGTAAAGAGATTTGAGAGAGAGAGAGTTATGGATTTGTATTCTGAATACACGATGTTATGTTTTTTTTTTAAACAAGGGAAATTGTTTTCCTTAGGAGAAGAAAAGGAAAACACTTTCCTGCCATAAAGCATTACTTTTTTTCTTTAACCGGAATTCATTTTTCTTGACCAACTTTCCTTATGTTTACCAAGCATATGAAATTGAGGAAAATGGTTTCCAAAAAAATAAATTCCTAGAAACAAATAAGGCACTCGTTACACTATTTAATTCCCACGTAGGCTGACAAAAAAATCTCATTACTGTGCCATTATAATCATGTAGTACCCCTTAAATTCCACCAGATCCAAGTTTATCCTTAAAAGATCCATCAACAATCCGCTTCACAGTATACAAATCATGAGGATTGTAAATGACAGGCCTTAAACATTTGATATTAGTCTAGCAAACTAAACCATCCATAATTATTAATAAATCAAGTGCTCAATAATAAAAATTTAAGAAAAGCATGAAGCATACCTTTCTTTGAAATCTTCCATGAACAAGATGTTCCCATTAATTAAATAAAATAGATAAACTTCTAGGGCAATACCAAGATATACCCCAACAATCAATACACCTAGCTCAAATACGCCAAATATTATGGTAATGAATGAGAACATGGTCCATTAATTCTTCAAAGACCAAACAAAAAGGACAAATAACATCTATAGCATTCGAGAATCCCTATTCGAACCAAAACTTTGGTATTAATCTTGTCAAGAATTACCATCCAATATAAAATTTCTATATTTGAAGGAACCAAACCTTTTCATAGCCCACTAAAAGAATTACAAACATTAGACTGTATTGAAATAGATAACATACAACATATAGATTTGATAGAATAATCCTCATTAGATTTAGGTTTTCAAATTATCTTATCAATAACCTCATAATGTAGAACCACGGAGGACAACTTGTTGAGTAGTTCCTTAAAGGATCCAGCCTCTTTACCTCTAATAGCCCTCCTTCATCTAAGATCCCATATCCATGATAGACCTCTGTGGTTTATATCCTTCTTATCTCCTTACAGTTCTTGTATGGATTATAAATCTTTTCAAGATTGGGTTATGGACCTATGACAACATTTGGAGATGGACTATTTCAACATGATTGTCTGGTCATTGTGGAAATCGCGGAAGGATTTCATTTTCAATAATGCAGTAGGTGATCCCCTGTTGATTGTTCATATATCATCTTTGTCAGCTAGCAATGTTCACAGTGCTGGTCTTCATGGCTACTGATGCTATTAGGACTCTGGTGTTTAAATTTGAATTAATCTTCTGTTATCAGGTTGTTAGGAAAACTTATCCTGTGTTCTTGTTCATTCTTCATGGCTGTATATATATATATCCTCAGTGAGTTAATAAGAAATAACTTTTCCAAGGTATTCTAATGTTTATATGGTATCAGAGCGTCTTTAATTTTTTTTTTCATCATCTTTCTCATCATGACTGATCCAAACAACACCAGCCACATTCACACCAGCCTGCCCAACTTGGTGACCACCAATGTCACGACACAGGCTCCTCTCAAGCTCACCAGCTCCAATTATTTGTCTTGGAAACTGCAATTCCAAACACTTTTCGTAGGTTATGATCTCCAAGGTTTCGTTGATGGTACCAAACCTTGTCCACCACAATATCTCATCACTAAAAACTCAAACACTCATAATCCTGACTATCATGCATGGATGCGTCAAGATCAACTAATATTAAATGCTCTCATTGGAGCTATTCATCACTCCATCATTCCATTTATTGCTTGTGCTACCACATCTCAGAAGGCTTGGAAAATTTTAGCATCAACATATGCCACCCCCTCCAGAGGCCGCATCAAGCAAGTCAAAGCCAGTTTCAAAGCCCTCACAAAGGGCTCTCTTTCCATCTCTGATTTCATTCACTTTGTTAAAGCACGGGCTGATGAATTAGCAATGTTGGGTGCCTTCATCGATGGTGAGGAAATCACAGATAAAATTTTAGAAGAATTGGGAGATGAATACAAAGAACTTGTGCGTGCAGTACAAGCTAGAGACACCTCCATTGCTTTTGATGAACTTCATGAAAAATTACTCATGTTTGAAGCCTCTCTAAATACTTCCCATAAAGCCTCCATACAGTTCTCTCCTACAACCAATGCAGCAGTTCATTGTTCTGGCTATCGATCTCAGACCTTTTTTGGTCGATCTACTCCTCCTCCCTCCCCATAATGGGGCATTTCATTTCATAGTTCTCCAAGACCACAAGGACATAATCAGGGATTTCATTCTCAACGACCTGGTCCTCGTCCTTACTTGGGATACTGCCAGGTTTGTGGCCTTCAAGGGCACACGACGAAAAGATGCCCCTCATTCAGGTTTGTCCCTCAAAAGATAGTTATTTCAAAGGGCAACAATAGTCCCAACTCTTGGTAGCCATAAGTTCATCTTGCAACCAGCAATGCAACCAACACTCCTCCCAACAATGTAACCAGCACTCTTTCGTGGCTGCTGGATAGTGGTGCTTCTCATCCACTGGCTCAGATGATGTTAGATAGGAGATGGTACAGGCTTGCGCATTACCCATATAGGTTCCTCAACTCTACATTCAGGCTCCTTTTTTTTTAATCTCAGGAACATTCTTTGTGTTCCTGATATTAAAAAAAATCTTATCTCTATTTATCAGTTTTGTATAACCAACAATGTCTCCATTGAATTTTTACCTTGGTGTTTTCTTGTGAAGGATCTGCTGACGGGAGTGGTTCGCGCTCAGGGAGAGAGCAAAGGTGGCATTTATGAATAGCCGGGGTTCAATCCAACGTCCTCTTCTCTAACTGCTTTTTCTAGCTCAAAAATTGCACCAATAAATTGGCATTTTCATTTAGGTTACCCATCATTACCTATTCTCAATGTTATCCTTTTCAAAAATAAGCTAAACACTTGTTCAATGACAAAACAGTTTTCCTGCAATGCATGTCAATGTAACAAAAGTCACAAACTTCCATTCTCAACTTCCACTTTAGAGTCTCATGCTCCTCTTGAAATAATTTTCTCTGATGTATGGACTGCTCTTATATACTCCATTGATAGCTTTAAATATTATATTGTTTTTGTGGATCATTTTACACGTTATATATGGTTTTATCCTTTGAAACGCAAATCTAATGTCAAGCCTACATTCATACGTTTTAAAGCCATTGTTGAAAATTATTTCAAGCATAAAATCATCACCTTCTATTTCGATAATGGAGGTGAATTTACAGCTCTCAAAGATTTTTTTCCAAATACATGGCATATCTCATCGTACTTCCCACCACACACACCTGAACATAATGGTATCTCTGAACGCAAACACCGACACATAGTGGAAACTGGTCTTTCACTTCTCACTCATGCCTCATTACCTCAAAAATTTTGGTCGTTTGCGTTTTCCACTGCCATTTATTTAATTAATAGGATGCCTTCACCTTCATTAGAATATTTTTCTCCATTTGAACTTATCTTTAAACAATCTCCTAATTATGCTAAACTTCGCATTTTTGGGTGCTTGTGTTATCCATGGCTACGTCCATATTCGGTTCATAAACTAGATGTCCGGTCTAAACCGTGCATATTTTTTGGATACTCCTTATCTCAAAGTGTTTACATCTGTTTGATCCCCAATCTTCCAAATTCTTTTCTTCTCATCATGTTCAGTTTGTTGAGGCAACTTTTCCATATCCTAGTTTACTATCATCACAGTCTATATCAGACTCTTCCTCTCTACAATCATGGATACCTTCTATTCTTTCTATAGTAGCACCTGTGCCTGTGCCTCCCCCGTTCATGCCACCTGCAATTCCACCTTCTGCAGCAGCTCCATTACAACAGCCAACGACAACCCTCCCACCATGACACCCACACAACCTTCCTCTGTTCTGCCCACCTCACCGTCCCTTCTGATCATTAATCCTCCCCCTGCTCCATCTGTTGCTCCATCTCATTCCAAGACCACCAGATCAAAAAATAATATCCACAAACCTATCCACAAACTCACCTTCCATACACATCTCCCCTCAACTGATATTCAGGAGCCCACATCTGTTACCAATGCTTTAAAGGAAGCAAAATGGCATCATGCCATGCAAGATGAGTTTAATGCTCTCATCCAAAATAAAACCTGGGATTTGGTTTCTCCTCAATGTGCCTCTAACTTAGTCGGTTGTAAATGGATTTTCAGGGTGAAGCGCAATTCTGATGGCAGTGTTTCTCGCTATAAAGCACGCTTGGTGGCCAAAGGCTTTCACCAGCGACCGGGGCTTGACTATACCAAAACCTTTAGTCCGGTTGTCAAGCCAACCACAGTTCGTCTTGTTCTGTCCATTGCAGTAAGTAATGGGTGGCGGCTGAGACAATTGGATGTCAACAATGCTTTTCTTCAAGGACATCTGCAAGAAGACGTATACATGGTTCAACCGCCTGTATTTGTAGACAAAGAACACCCACATTTCGTCTGCAAACTGCGTAAAGCCATTTATGGGCTAAAGCAAGCACCACGTGCATGGTACTATGAACTCCGCTCCTTTCTGATTGATAACGACTTCACAAATTCAGTGAATGATACGTCTTTATTCATTCTTAAACATCATGGACATCTTCTATATTTATTGGTATATGTGGATGACATTATCATCACCGGTGATGATGAGCATGTAGTCGACCTCCTTGTTCAAAACTTGGCCAAGCGGTTCTCACTGAAGGATCTGAGGTCTCTAACTTATTTCCTTGGTGTGGAAATTCAATCTCATCCTCACGGGTTGGTGCTCTCTCAGCACATATATATTCAGGATCTCTTGCATCGTACCAACATGAGCAACTCACGTCCTGTGGCTACTCCACTGCCACCAGGTCCTCCTTCCACTCTTGTAATGGGTGAGTTGCTTTTTGATCCATCTGAATATCGAGCCAATGTTGGAAGTCTTCAATATCTGTCACTCACCCGACCGGATTTATCTTTTGCTATGAACAAGTTGTCACAGTTTATGCACAAACCGACTGAAGAACATTGGAAACTTGTCAAATGACTACTGCGTTATCTCTCAGGCACCAGTAACGTAGGACTTCTTCTGCATCATCAATCACCTGCTCACTTGTATGCTTTTTCATATGCACATTGAGGGGGAAACAAGGATGACTTCTCCTTCACCAGTGCCTACATTCTATACCTTGGTCGGAATCCTGTCTCATGGTCATCCAAGAAACAACAAACCATTGCTCGATCATCAACGGAGGTCGAATATCGCTCTGTGGCTGACACTGCCTCAGAAATCAGCTGGGTATGTTCATTATTGAATGAACTTCAATATTCAATTAATCAAGTTCCTGTGATTTATTGTGATAATATTGGTGCAACACAACTAAGTTCAAATCCAGTTTTTCATTCAAGGATGAAACATGTCTCAATTGATTTCCATTTTATCCGCGAAAGAGTTCAGTCTAGAGCTCTTCGGGTTTGTCATGTCTCCTCCGATGATCAACTCGCTGATGCATTGACAAAATCTCTTCCTCGTTATCGGTTTGGGTTACTCAAGGACAAGATTGGACTTACTCAAGGCCATCCATCTTGAGGAGGGATGTAAGCCAACAACGTTCACAGTGCTGGTCTTCAAGACTACTGATGCTGTTAGGACTCTAGTGTTTAAATTTGAATTAATTTTCTGTTATCAGGTTGTTAGGAAAGCTTATCCTGTGTTCTTGTTCATTCTTCATGGCTGTATATATATCCTCGGTGGGTTAATAAGAAATAACTTTTCCAAGGTATTCTAACGTTTATAATCTTTTCTTCTTTCCGATTAGCAAGGCCAGTCAAATGCATCGATCATCAGGGAACCAAATGTCCGATGGCATCCTCCTCCCAAAAACTGCTTTAAAATCAATGCCGATGTTGATATTTCTTTGAAAGGGCGGACTTGGTGCGGATATTATTAGAAATAGTTCACGTGAACTAACGTTGACTGCTAGGAATGTTGCTAGTAGAATTACGGTACCGGAGGTGGCTAAAGCAATGCCAGCAAGGTATGGTGGCATCTCTTTAGAAAGAGACATGGGGCACGACAAGGTTGAATTGAAGCTAGATAGAGTTTTCTTGTTACAATGGCCATCAACAAAGCTGGACCCTTCTCCAGGTCTGTTGCTCAAGATATTAGGATTTAGCTTCTTTTTTTTCTTTCGTTTTCTTGCTCTCTTGTAAAGAGAAATGCCGACATGGAAGCGCGCTCTCTAAGCAAACTAGCCTTATCTCTCGCTTATGAAAGGTGTTGATCGAGGAATGCCCACCTGAACTATGCGCTTTTATAATCGTTTATTCTGAGTTTTCTTCTTCATAAAAACTCATTTCCATTCTTTCATTTTCTTGAACTCGTGTAAAGAGAAATGCCAGCACACTCTCTTAGCAAACAAGCCTCATCTATCTCTTGGGAGGTGGTGTTGCTTGAGGAATGCCCACCCGAACAATGTGATTTAATAAAAGTTTGATCCTAATATCCTGCTTATTTTTGTGTTTCAAAAATGTTTTTAAAAATTTTAAATTTTTTTATTTTTTTTACTTCAAATTAATTTTTTTTTCAGATCATTTTGATGTGTTGATGTTAAAAATAATTTTTTTAAAAATAAAAAAATATTATTTTAATATATTTTCGAATGAAAAACATTTTGAAAAACAACTATATATAACCACACTCTCAAACACCCCAATATTCCTCTTAATAAAAACTCATTTTCATTCTCAACACACATTTCTTTGGATGATTGGTTTTAGTTATCAAGCACACCAATGATCTTTCGGCTAAATGATATTCTTGCACATACAAAAATCCCATCTTTCTCAATTCAATATTAATAAAAATTAGAACGCGCCCATATACATACATATACATGAAACACTTTCAAAAACTCAATATATTAATTCTAATTAGAAGGTACTTTGTAAACCACTAATATGAGCTTTACACGAGTGGAAGTACAAATGGAGTATTTAATTATTGCCTCATTTTTTTCTTAATATTTCCCTAATGAAAAATGATTTCATTAGATTTTTCTTATAGTAATGTTATTAACATATTTTCACTGAGAAATATTCTATTTCACTTGAGAAATTATTACGAGCATAAAATTCTTAGTCATCTCTTCAAACTCTTAATTTAATTTACACATCACCACATCAAATTATTTGAATGCTGACCAGCTCGTTGCCTCCTCGCATCCTTATGGAGCTCTGGTCCTGGCCATGGATGCAGCAATATAACAGTTCTTAATGATATTATAAGCATAGAATACTTTATATATTATACAACATCATCATAAGTTGTGCTTGAACATCTTTAATTGCAAATTACTATGTAAAATGTTGCTTTCGCATTCATGCCCTAGCTATATATGCACCATGTCAAAGTGCACAATGATGCTGTTTGATTTGCTATCCAAATGGGCAACAAAGCAGGTTTAAAATCTATAAATGACACATCAATCAACTTGATAAATTACTGAATAATCTTTAGTTTAACTAACTAAATAATATCTCCCACTATGAATCAAAAGAAATTACTGATTCACTAACTTGAAACTTGAATGAGTTTAATAAGTTCAGTAAATTTAATAATATAATTATAAAATCGACAATGTCTCAATGATTTTAAAAAATATATGTTTGTTAATATTATAAAAAGATACTTTTAAAATATTATTAAAAAGTTTCAATGATTTTATTTGATAACAAAACAAAAGTTGAATGAGAAATGGTTAACCTCATAAAAAATAAAAATAAAATCTTAAGCTCAATTACCAGCAAATCAAACGCTCAAAAACATATTAAAAAAACGAACAAAAAAACCTTACTCAAGTCGACATGTCAAATTTGCGGGCAAATTGTGAGGTCAATATATACCTATACATAAAAAATTGAATAAAACAAACGAGGTCACCTCTCAAGTAAACTAAATAATGAAAGGCGAGACTAAAGAAAATCGATTAAAGAAAAAGTAAAAAAAAACCGAGTCAACCCGGGTTAATTAAACTAACTCATAACCCTGAATATGAGATCAGAATAACCTCATAGAATGTCCAATAACCAAATGTCAAATGATGAAATTAAAAAAAATAAACAAAAAACCTTAAAGAAAAGTATTAAAGTCAAATCATGCTAATATCTGAAACTCGTGACTCGGGTCATAAGACTAGATTACTCCATAGAAGGCAAATAAAAAAAATCACGAAGCAAAATTTTCAATCATCCAAAATTAAAAAACAAAATAAATCAAGAAAATAAAAAAAATAGCAATCAAAACAATGAATATCAAATATGTTAGATAAAACAATTGAATGGAGTTGAAACTAAAACACAATCCCAATTTTATAAGTCATTTGAAATAAATAAAAATTATAATAAAAAGAACATAGACCAAAGTTGAAGGAAAAACAAATGGAATGGCTACCTTGAAAAATTGAAGGGATAGACATGGAAATCAAAAGAGAGAGAGAAATAAAGGAAAATAAAAGAAAAGAATGTCGACACCAAACTAGAGGTCCATTGGCCACATACACCACCCATGGATGGAGATGCCACCAAGATGTTTCAAATGCTGCCCTGAAAACTATCATTTATTCACCAGAAAATGCTTCACACGCCATCTAAATGGAGCTTATTTAGATGATGATAATTCTTATTATAATACTAAATTAAAATTATTGTTATTTTATTGCTAAATAATAATTATAGTTTTCATTGGGACATCTTGGTGAATTGAATGTAAGAATTAAAATAGAAGTCACGATCTAATTTCATGGTAAATAGAAACTCTAACTAGTCTTTAGATTTCTAGATAAGGGGTTAATTATGTAATAGAAAAGATACTCATCGTCCTATACATCCTACCTAAGATATGTTGTATTATTGCTTATTATTTTATGACAAAGATACTTATTGTGCTTTACTAAGATTTTCCTAAACTAGTGCTAATCTAAGATATTGATTTAGAAACATGTCTTGCAATAAGGTCAAATTCTCACTTTTAGAATACGAGCGTTGGAACCAATAAGATGGTAGCGATCAATTTGAACTGTTGCCCGTTCTATTTAATTGATGAGACAATATTGATTCAGCCTAGGTTCTCTCATGGGATAATGTTCTAACATATAAAAAAAATATTCACACATTGATAAAAATAAAAAGAATAAGATATTTACAAGTAAATACACACATACCTAAACACATGTCGTAGCCTTGAAAGCGACTCCGTTAGTAAGATAATGATTTGTTGTATGATAGAAAAGTGAATCAAAGGGGATTTTTCAACTCACAAATCATGTTCACATTAAAAAAATATATACATATATATATAATTCGTTTTAAAAATAAATTGATTTTCTTGATTTTTAATGGATATGATCCATATAAGAATCATATTACCTTTAAGTTGAATAAAATCACACCAAGTAAATCAAAAATGTTTTTTTTACAGAAAAAATAACAAAGTCTCAACATCTAATTAATAGGACTTGTTTGAGGATCTATTAATGGGTCACAAATTCAATAAAAACAACTACTCAAACCTTTATACATATGTGTGAAAATACTCCTATCATTTGTTTAAAATATTGAAAACAAAAAGGTTAAAAAACATTTACACTCAAATCACATTCATACATGTTTAAAATTAAAGGGTTATTTTTTTATAAATTATGGAAAACGTAATAATAATAATATATAAAGATTCTCCTGCAACTTGGTGATTACACCATAAGAAAGGCAAATTATCTCAGAGAACGAGAGAAAGACACAGTAATTATTTTAATTAATGTATACACAGGAGGTATAAAGTACGTAATGTTATAAATATTTCTTTTTCTCCATTCCCATACGATCTTCTTCCCTGTTTCCCATGAAATGTACTGTCACCCTCCATTAGTCAACCCAAATGAACGAACGTACGTTTTATTTCAAAAGAAAATCTAAAAAACTTTACTGGATTTAATACAAAAGGCTGCATTATTTCTGTTCATTTGATTTTTGGACGGCGTTGTAAGTCAAAGCATCCGATGAGCCGCCCGCATTACTTGACTGTGCAAATACGCATCTTGCCTGGCCTCACGTTACGTTATGATTGACGGCAACTCCCGGCAGTGTGTATTCTCCATGCTTTGCAGTTGTTTCTATCTGTTAATTTCGTTTCGATTGCTATTTTATCTTTTTAATTGAAATAAAATATTATAATTTTAAAGTGTTTTAACATTTCGTTTCAGGGTTGTACTATTTATATATATATATATATATATAAATTTAACAAACATAATTCAAATTCAAGATAAATTAATTATAAATTATGCAATACAAACATAATGTCAAACAAATATAATTTCAAAAATTTAAAATATTTCTAAATAGTCAAGATTAAATAGATCTTTAACTTAAAGTAATTCAACTTAAAAAAATATCAAAATATTATGAAAATAAAATGTTTTAACATAAATATTTTAAATATAAAGTTAGATCAATGTTATCAAGGCTAATGGAATCTAAAACATCCCTTATTTTGCTCAAATTCCTACAAAGTATAAACATGAAAAAAACATGAATATAAACCATATATATTAGTGATAAATCTAATTTTAAAAAATTAATATCATTGTTAATGAAAATAGTAATAATAATTTTTAATATTATTATTAATTAATATCATTGTTATTGAAATAGTAATGAAAAATAGCTTTTTATACTCGAGTGGTTTAATTAATTAAATTGAACAAGGTTCAATTTGATTCAAATTCAATGGCTTTTCAAGAACGGAACAGAATATATGGAATGAAACAGGAACATTCCGGTCGAAATTTAGCCGAAAAATCCGGAACGGACCGAGATTTAAAATGAGATTAAAATTGTTCCGTTTTGTTCTATTTTTTGAATTGGTATGGAATGTTTCGACCATTTCGAACGAAATAAAACAGAATTAACAACCTTGGTTTTTATTTCTCCTCCCCCTCGTGAACAACTGAAAATCCCTTATATATATATATATATATATATATATATATATATATATATATATAAAGGAATGGAAAATAATTCCAAGTATTTTCCAAGAAGAATGCTCCCTTTGTTTTTGGTTTCGTTTTCTTATATATAAAAAATATTGAGATCGAAGTTTTTTTGAGAAAAAAAGAAAAAATTTTGTATTTAAATACTAATTAAGAATTTGAGAATCGGAAAACAACTATATATCGGGGATTAATATCGGGCACCTATCTTGCATGCAAAATCATGCACCTTAAT
>Ga0325402_1001031_pt1 | contig 21727 bp, 13 predicted proteins | sample PopdelMetagenome_22_FD_207212 | JGI IMG/M metagenome (GOLD analysis project Ga0325402, IMG submission 207212) | Populus deltoides microbial communities from Bellville, Georgia, United States - Xylem-PdKOR-R3 | ecosystem: Host-associated > Plants > Phyllosphere > Stem > Wood/Secondary xylem...
TCCTGAGATCTTTTCATGCAGTATATCCATGGCTGGTGGACAATTAAATACAATAATTCAGATCTTCAAGAAGTGGACTCCTTTCAATTAATGTCATTGTCAGATTTTCGAGTTCAGCCCAAATCAACACGAGCAATTTAGAAATAATAAATCAACTATACAAAAGTTGTACACGTGTAAAGTTTCTGTAGATTGCTTCACCAGGTAGCTGACATGCAATGCAAGATCCAAAGCAACTTCGCAAGATCACAAATCGTTTTCTACCCCATTGCCACCCGCAAAAAATATTAAGCACAAAAAAAAACAAAAGTCCGGGTGTTAATAGACTTTATAATGAATTGAATGATTTTTTAATTAAATACTGAAATGAAAAGATACTTATATTAATCTGGATTGAACTACAAAATTCATGGGATAATATTAAAAAATAAATTAAAAAATTCATTCTCGAATTAACTTAATATTAAAAGACAAATTCAATAAAGATAAAAAAACCATTTAATTAAAAAATAAAGTAAACTCAGTCAATCAAGTAAACTTATGATGAAAATCATGCACATTATCTGATTCAATAATTTTTTATTCTATAGATTATTTCTCATTTAATTATATAATAGTAGAATACATGATTTTTTTTTGTATGAAACAACATATTTTTTAAAAGTAAAAAAACCATGATAGACATGTGTGGTCAAGATAACAAAGGTAGATTATTGACAATAAAGAGTGAAATTGCATTTTTTTTGTTTGAGTTAAATAAAAAAATAGATAATCAATAAAATTGTATTTTTTTTTAAATTGAGAGACAAGAAAAACATTAAACAAAAAAATAAATGCTATGAATTAACATGTCAAATTTGCTCCACTGATAATAAATTTAATTGAATTCAATGATTTATTTTATTAATTTTTTAAAAAAATTAAATATAAAATAACAATATTAAAAAAAAAAGCCCAGCCAGCCATGTATACTGGGTATTTTAAAAAGAAATAGCCCAGCTCGCATGCCTGGCTTGTTCTATTTAATTTTTTTTTCCAGCAAAAAAATGGTATTTAAAAGATGGCGGCAGCTGCAAGGCCAGAGGCACTGATGAATTAATTTGACGATCTTAAAAAGAAATAATTTTGTTGATTTGAAAACTCCACTCTCAAAAAATCAAAAAGGTATTACAACATGACCTAAGATTTTTGGCCTCTGGAGTCTGGAATTGAAAAACTCAAATGGGTCTTCTTCACCTCATGATTGATATCCATAAAAAATAAAAATTGATGCTGCCGTAGAGCTCCTTGAAACCAAGAGTTGAACAATACTATAGCAGACTAAACTACGAAACCATATGGCATAAAAATTCCTGTTTTGAATGGGCATCGACACATATGAGAGGAGGGCAAGCACCAAGGACAGGGCATGAGAACAGTTTGGTACATCGCAAAGGCTTTGAGGGAGATAAACCTCAAGCCTAATTCTATTTTTTGTTTAACAAATTATTTGAAAAACATTCAGATGTTCTGTAGAAATCAACACGTGAAAACTTCATGAAGAAAGCAACAGTCATAGAAATGTGAGCATCATAATGGACTGATGGTCTTCCGAGTAATAAAATGGGATGGTCGGGTGGTCGGAGGATTTTAGGGGGAGGAGGAGGATTGAAGCCGGGAACTGTAGGAGAAAATTTGGGAATTTAGGATTAAGGTTAGAATGGACAAATTGAGTATGAGAGTTCGTGTGTTATATTATATATGATGGTAAATTTATCTCTTAATTCAATTTAAATTTAAAAATTGAGTTGACTGAGAATAAAAATTATAATTAAAAAATTGTGTTATCATTCTTTAGCTTTTTTTTTTGTTTTGGATAATATTTTTTTTTCAATTATATTAATGTTGTTGTTTTTGTTCTTTGTATTTTTCTTGATGAGTCTTGGTATGATTGCAAAACAAACGTCTAATTTATTAAGAAATTGTTGTGTAAAACCTTAATTGTTTACGCGAGGACACACCGTAATATGATTTATTTAATTATTTGTGAATGAACGGTGAGAATCCTTAGCTACGAACAATAAAATCAAGTAGTCACGTCATGTTTACATTTTGATCCAAAAAAAAAAGTAGTCACGTCATGCATAAACGCCAAGGTTTTTTTTACCATACATAAGAAACCCACATGAAATATTTGCTTAGATGGGTCCCGTGGCAATGATTTTGAGCTTTGATTGTTTGCATCACTACATGTAAAATCATTGTGATTTTCATGGTACGAACAAAAACTGCTCGAGTTAAGAGATAGAATCGGTTTGGTTATGACTTGCATTAATTGTTTAATACTAGATTGAAAGAAGATGAGAGAGCAACAGTTGTCTCAAGAAAATTAGTCCCTCGATCATTTAAGTAATTAATTGAAAATCACATTGCTGATGATGCTATAATATCTTAACATAAATTCAAATCCATCTCACTCATCTTATATGATGCATACAATCTTTATGGTAAATTATTAAAAATTTATAATATTTTGATTTCAAGTTAAACTATGATCAAAGATAAGAAGAATTGGTTATTTTTTTTAAAAAAGTATCTCATAACTTAATTAAACTAAATTCAATGTGTAAAGAAAATTAAATAAGAGTTGAGTATCATTATCGAGTTAACATATTTATAATTATAATTGATCAACAATTACAAAAGCTAAATAATATATTTTGTGAGGAGATAATCAGGCTTTTTATGTTAAGCACAATTTTAAATTATAAAAATACCTACAGATTATTATTCAATGATAGAAAATATTAGACACCCTATGTGTTTTAGTTTATAGTATAATGTTCACAGGAAGTACGAAGTGGCATCTCTAAACGGAATAACTACTACAGTGGCCATAAAACATGACACGTATCGTCTACAGACCACAGAACGAACAAATTTTGAAAGCTATTGCCGGACATAATAGCTCAACTGCTCGAGGACCGGTTGAGAGAGAAGGGGAAAGGAAGGCAGAGTTGTGTCCATGGACCATGATAGGCAATGCAGGCTCTGGTAGATGCTGGAAAGATGGCAGATCGTGCTGTTTTGGGTCTTTAGGCTTTTCAGGTTTTGCAATAGCTGGCACATGAGGATCAAATGGCAACTCAGGCTGGCTTCGGTAAAGTAGGCAATTCAGGTTTTGGCAACTCTGGTAACTGAGGGAGAGGGAATTCAAGCGCAGGAACAGGTGGTAATTCTTGTTTTGGAAAAGTTGGGATGGCGGGTGGAGGGTGCTATTCTGGTTTTGGAAAGTTAAGGGGACTTTGGCACATCTAAAAGGGCGAGAGGCGATTACATTGCTCCCACTAAAATGGTGACAAAGCAACGATGAATACAGGAAATATAACCGATGAGTGATGGTGATTAGCATACTTGGCAATTCAGAATTGATAGCTCTGAGAGCTGATAGCATCAATGGTTAGATATGAGAGGCTCATTATAATTGTGAGAACGGTTTGCATGAGGCTTGTTTCGAGTGTTTATAGCGGGGGGACGATCCACCTGGGGAAGTGGCAGTCAGAAAACCATGGCGCAGGATGCAGCAAGCAAGGATAACTGTTTCATCTATCACTTTCCACAAACATCAGACAGGTGGGTGTTTGTCCTCGAATGGAGTTCATCTACAGGAGGGCAAATTAAACACAGGACTACGTCCGTTGAGAATCGATCTAGATGGTCAATAAAACTCGCAAGTGCAAAGATCATCATCTAAAAGAGTTACAACAATACAAGGATCAATGGGCAAAAAAAGTTACACAAAAATACAGATGATAACATTAACAAAATGTGCAAGGAACAAAGGGGAGATTAGAGCATCATATACGGGCAACATAGGAATTGGCCTGTGTAACGTATCTCACCCATCGATATGGATTATATGTACTTGATTTCTTTGCTATCTGCAAGTATTTCACCTGCACCAGGTAACATGATAGACTTGGCTGTAAGGAATAAAGGGAAAAACTGGCACACAATAAAAACTACAAATCTTAAAATGGTAAAACTGTTCTTAAATGAGTAAAAGATAAGAGACGCATCACAGGTGTGCAAGCCTTTTACCTTGACATGAGAATATAGAAGGGGAGAGAAACAGGATCAAGATATATAGCACATCTACCCCTCTTAGTGATATTCTCACCCACTTCATATACAAATATCATTATATTCATATTTCTTATACAAGCAGCCTGGGCTAACACATAAAACAATGCTGAGCAATTCTTCTACCACTACTATAGTAAGTATTATGGGTCATCTTACCTTTCACCAATTTGTTGCAGTTGTTTGGGTAATAAATTTCATAAACAAAAAATATTGTTGTAATGGCAACCAGTAATGGCTTACCTGAAGACGTGAAGCATTATACATCGGAATTGTGAATGTCATGCTAACTGGTCCAGCTTCCTTTGTGATATTCCCTGTATAAAGCAGCAAATATTTCATGAAACAACACATGAAAACATTGTAAATTTTCATGACCATTATGATTTATAATTCGTACCATGCAACTCCTGTGAAAATGTCAGCTTTGCACGTAAGGTATGCTCTGATCCCCCAACAATCTGTTACGACACATTATTGACTTGTTTTATTTGCCAGTGCATGATCGTTGAAAGGAAAGAGGTTATGAAATCAAAGAGAAATTTAAGAAATGTTGCCTTCTTTAATCCCCATTCAAGCCTCCTATTTGCTTCCTTGAAATCTGTTGTTTGCCCAAGTGCTCCAGGTTCCAACTCAAAATTAACTCTGTCATAGAAAACTCATTATCAAAATGTTTGTGCTATAAAAATTGATATAATTTATAAATTACATATAAACAGTATGATCTGCCCTTGTGACTTGAAAAATCACTTATGAAGAGCAACTTTCTCAAACCCAATCTCTTAACTACATAATCGCTATGCCTGATTTTATAAGGTCTATTGACCTGCTGCAAAGACAACTTTATAGCCTACCATGCTCTTGATAATCCCTCAGAAACTAGATTATTTTCTCAGTAAAATGCACTAAAGCATCAAAATACAAACAGGAGACTTCTATCCCCTTAAGATGAAATTCATAGCAAATATGCCTTTTACATCTTCAATCACAGTTTCTAATAATCATGATATTCTGGACTGCTATTGTATTTCTATCGGTGCTCTTTTATTATTATTATTTTTTTGACATGACAATCAAACTTGTCAATAGTTTCTATTTTCAGGATCCAGACACATAAGCTTGTTGAAATAGTGAAAGGGGGATCACAGCTGATAGGCTCATTTAAGCAACATGCTTAATTTATGAAAATCATGACATAATTTGCTGAGAACCTGGGATAACTCATTTGTTCCAAAAGACAAAACGTATTCTACATGAAAGAATACCTGGTGGTATATTTTGGCAGTGGCATCTGTACAATGATTGTGTTTGCAGTAATGCTTGAGGGAAATTCAGCAGATACTTTAAGAATCACTTCAGCCTATCAACATCAAACATAAAGAACAGTGGAATGGTTATAAACTGTACATTAGAAGCAATAGTGAATGACTTTCTCCTGAATAAAATTTCCATTTATTTAGTTAAAATTTGGTTCAAGTAACGTAGAGTCAAAACCGAAACTACAGAAATGGAAAACACGTCTCTTGACCAATGCACAAGTTGTTATATCACTATGATTGGTTCTTTCAAGCCAAGTTATTTTCATTGTCAAGTAGAGTTCAGTATGGAAGATAATGATCACCTTAAGTGCACCTGCTTCTTCTATCAAAGTATTAATGCGAAAAGGAGGTTTAAATTCCTGAGTCATCCGATAATTCATGACAGGAAATTCACCATCTGGCGGTACCTGATATGTATTGGCAGGATAAAATGCTTATTAAGAAACTGGAAACATGTATATTGAACCTCTCCAATCTACACACACCTTTCACGCTCATGTTGCTTTAGTTTCACTTACCAGAGTCAAAGTTCTATCCAGATCAAAATTATCTAGACGTACAGACTCATGGAAATTACAATCATCAAGTATCACTGAGCCTGACCCAAATGAACTTCTATAATCTGAAACAGCAAGCACCAATATTGTAAGCGTGAGAGAACTTTTTTTTTTTTACCATATTTAAAAGACAGCAGAAAGACACCATAGTAGATAATCATGGCTGACTATCACAAGGCACACAAGAACGCAAAAAGGATTGAATAGAAATAGAAAAAAAATTCCTCTCATTATGAACTTCAGAAACTAAATCAGCGAGGACCAAAAAAAAACATAAAAGCACATCCATATCGAATTATTAGCTGAAATTTATTACTAGAAGTAAACATGGCATAAGAATATAAACCTAGATAAATGCACCATACTTGTTCATGCAAACATTCAACAAAGGAGCAACTCAGCTGTGAAATGTTAATGTTTAAGGCAATCATATGTAGGTATTATGCGGTCCAATAGCCAGTATTTCCTGAGGGTATATGAATTGATCTCTCACCACCTCTTCCTATGCTCAAGTCCTCGTTAAGGGCTAATCGGATTTCTGGATTTCCAGAAAGATAGCTTTTCATTTGAATGGTGCCGTCAATTTCAGAAGTCAATATATATCCCTGTACAGAGAAAATTGCATAGATTAAAGAAAGATCGTGCATTGAGGAAAAAAAAAAGCAGCTAATCAAGCAAAAATCATGAATGATTTTAGAGGAATAAGCACCATAAAAATTTAAATCAACATGAAGACAGTTCAGAGTGACTTCATGTATCCTCATCTAGTAAACCAATTCATTTACTTCATTCATTCCAAAAGAGGACAATAAAACATGCCAAGAACAGCGGCATGAGAAGGAGAAACCATTCTTAACAGACATCTGTTGCTCATGCAGTTGACTGTCAAATCATTACACCACATACACAGAAGCAATAAAATAATCCAAACTACAGATAATGAATGCATAAATGCTTACACTAGAGCTGAATGTCACACTGATTTTCTCGATTATATCCACAAATATTTCCTCCCTCTTCCTACCCCCTGGCTCATTTGCAACAACAGACTTTGTGACAGCTGTACCTGGCATCCTTTTTGTCCCTTGCTGCATTCATCCAAATTCTTATAGCTATTTGCATGGCATATACAAACAAAATATTAAGCAATCCAAGTAATTTGAGCATGATCAGACATATGATACCATACCATGAAAATGGCAGCAGGACTCAGAGGTTGCAAACGTGCAGCATCAACCACAAGTGGCTCATTGAATACATAGGACTTCAACAGTTCAGTGGACGTGGTTTGTACATAACCAAAATCCTGGTAGAAGAAGGCAACAAGTCACATGTTAAACTTTTTGGAAGAGCAATCAATAAACAATCAAACAATAGTTTAGCTTCGGCTAAGTAACATAACTTGTGCATGTGACATGCCTAATATTTCATGCAAAGCAAATGGTCAATGTACATTCTGCCAAAAATTCAGATGAACTGATGTTGTGTGCCCCATGATGCAAGAAATAAATACAAATCCACTCATGAGTCATTTTGAACTTTAAGGAACAAATGGATATGCTAGACAATACAAATGTCATTTGATAAAAATATTTGGTAACAAAGCGTCTTCCATACAATTTTGATCGTTTAGGATGTCTGATCATATCCTATTTGCACGGCATTATTCTTTCTTTAGGTTTCTTTTGTACAAAGAGAAAAGCAGGAAAGAAATAAAGGCCCTTCAACTCTTATGTCAGAGGTTCAAAATGTTGAAACCAAAGTACAATAAAATATAAAATTGAATAGCAAAGGATGAAGAAAGCAAACAAACAAGCCAGGGACCAGCAAAAATAAATAGCACACACACCAACAAATAGAGCACCGGACATGAAGTCAAGAGCTATTGATAAAACAAAAAAGACAGCATGATAGAAAGCTTACAATGACTTCATCAAGCAACTCATACACGAGCACAAAGTTTTTCCGAAGAGAATCTTCATTGAGAACCCCAAGATAATCTTTGATAACACGAGCAATCCTTTGTAAAAGTTCCAAGACCAGAGAAGGTGACACATTTACTCTCGTGGTTGCAACAAATAATAATCCAACTACTTTCACATGAAAGTAGTTTACACCATCCACATTCTATTCATAGAAAAAAAAAAGGAATCATAAAAAAGAAGGGAAAGAAATCAGCACATTACTCTAAATATCTATTCACTAACCTAACGAAAAGAAAGACTCAGCAAATGTTCCAAATAATAATAATAAAAAAAATAACGCCTGATATTATTATCATACAGCAAATAAGATACCTACAAAGACAGGGGGGGCCTCTTCTTCTCCATCTTCCTTCCAAAACTTGACTTTGCGGAAAAATATTTCTGCACTTCCTTTTGGAACTTCACCGCGATCTTCAATTGACGAAATTATAATCAATCAATAGAATCCTATACTCTCTCTCTCTCTCTCTCTCATTCAGTAAAATAAAACAGAATTTATCATTACAAATCACAATTCAAGCACTAAAAACCCTAGTAGGTCTGCTCGATAATTATATTAACACCACTAATTAAACCTATTGAACAATTGAATTCAATTTAAATCAAATGGAATAGAAACACATGGCACTGGAAGAATGAATGCAGGGAGATTTTGAGCTGTCTTAGATTAGATTAGATCAATTGATTACCAGAAATAATTGAGATCTGCCTGTCAAGTAAAGGGATCAGATCGGTAAAGAATATCAGGGAAAACAGAGAGATAGAGAGGACTTACAATCGCGAAAGACAATATTGTCGCCTCGCTGCGAGAGCACGAAGAATTGAGAGATCATGACTTCTTTCTTTTTTTTAGCTCGATCGATTTGTTTCTGCAGTCTTGCAAGCTAGCTCAAGTTGAGGCACCAATTTGCTTTTGTTGGCTTCGAGTGCTTGCGTCACATATTTCACTGCACGTTTTTCTTTGCCGTTCCACCTTTGTTATTACACTTTGGCCCCTACAGAATTTATGTAATGCCCGTTTGAACCAATGCACCTTCTGTAACTGGAACTGTTAAGAAACAAGAAATATACCAGGCTTCGTTTTTATAAAAACCATATTTATTTAGAAAAAGAAAAACCCTAACTTTATTTTCAAATATAATATTTCTCCATTTTTTTCATTTTTTAAAATTTATACTGAGCTTATAAAATATATTTTTAGAGGTTATCTATAATTTTTCAATATAAATGTTTTATTTTTTCAAAATAAAAAAAAACATGAACAATACAATTTTTTTCTTTTATATACAAGTGCTTTTAGCAATGTAAAATATTTAAAAAAATTATATATTTTTATATTTAATTAGTTTCATAATTTTTGTTTTTATTATAAATTTAACATAAATATATTTTTCTGTTAATAATATAACTTTTTATGATCATTATTAATTTAAATAAAACAAAATTAATATCCAACAATTAAACCATCATAAGTAAAATAAAAAATATTAAGATGACTATTATAAATTATGATTTTGATTTTTTTATAAAAAATAGTTATAATCTTAATATATTTATTATTTTTTCGTTGAAAACTTTTGTTTTCCAACTTTTCATTAAACAATAAAAACTAGAAGAAAAAAAAAAGAAAAATTGTTTTCAATTACTAAATAAACTCTTTCACTTAATCCAAAGGCACTTCTTCGCATTCAAAAAAAAATCAAAAAAGAAAAAAGGAGAACAAAAGCACTATTACATAGAAAAAACATAAATTCATCTTATTTGAATCTCCATGAAAAATATGTCACAATAAGATTAAATTATAATTTTTTTTTATGAATTAGAGACTTTTCATAATATAGTTATTATAGTTCTCTGACAATTTTCTTGTACGTACCATAATTTTACTGCTTAAGAACCTTAATTTTTTTCTCTATAATTTAGTATCATAAAACTCTAGTGATTAAAAAATCCTGGCGCTAGCATCAGTTGTTGAACTGGTGCCCGTGGAAAGAATATGCATTTAAATTCAATCTTATATCGTGGAAGTGTCAACAAAACGAGCACTCGTTCTCACAATGTTTGCATTGTTGATCAAAGCCAAGGTTTTGTTCTTAATTTTCCAACTTTTGCATTACCAACCTACTTCTCGATAAAACTACATGACACAAAAGTTGAACATTTGAAGAAATATTCTCAAGATATATTAAGAAAATGTTGTAAACAATATAATTTGAGAAGTTATTTCAAAAGATTTAAAAAACAATTTTCTTTTTTAAATTGAAATATTGAAATTTAATAATTTTCCAATTTTATATTGAAACAACAAGATTTTCTTCTAGTATTTATACAATAAACTATGACCTGAGCTAATAATCAACTAGTAAAAATGATAGGCTCTCGCGTATAAAAGTTGGGCTGAGTAAGAGTAAAACCTTCATTTCTACCTAGCGTGCGAGGTAATGTTTATATTTTTTAAACCTTTTATCTCCGGTAATAATTTATTTTTGAGCTCTTAAACTGAAACCACAGTTTTCAAAAATCCTGTAATTTATTTCCATAATAACTATATTTTTTCTTAATAGCTAATTATTTTCACTACCAACTATTTTTTTTAGTAGCTATATTTTAAAGGCTGACTGTTTTCTTTTAATTCTCCATTTAATTTTTTTATGGATTTTACATATTCCAATCCTATATATAAACAACTGCACTATCTTAAGAATATAAAGATTTCTGTACTTTATTATTAAGCTAGAGATTAGCCGGGGATTTGTGTACCGTGTTGGCATGATTTGTGGAGGGAAGTGATCCTTGAGGAGCTGGACGTTGGCTGGAGTGGTTCTTGCCTATTATGCCTCCGTAAGATGGTGCCTCCATCAGAGTTAAGAATCTTTGACCGAAGATATTTAAAGCGAGCTTTGGACTATGGTTTTGTGAGGACGTCCGTGAGCTTATTGGATGTGGAGACATGTGCGACTCGGAAAGAGCCATTAAACTCCTTTTCCCAAACAAAATGGAAATCAAGATCTAGATGTTTCATTCTTGAATGAAAAATAGGAATTACGCATAGGTAAGTATCACCGATGATATCACAAAGTGAACGTGGTGGCTATAAAGGGGGAAGACGTAACTATTGGAGGAGATTGGTTAGCCATGTGATTTCAACGGCGGCCGAGACAACAAAGTGATACTCTGCTTCTATAGAAGAACGAGTAAAAAAACATAAGCATATATGCATGGAGGTGAAATCATCGTGATTGCCTGCCCACTTAGCATCAGAGTAAGTCAGCAATGTCAAGGGCTGTGAACGACAAAGAAGCAGAACATGGTTAAGTGTGTACTAAGGTGTCGAATAAGATGTTTCGCTGCAGTCCAGCGAGTTTGATTTGGAGATTACATGTATTGAGTTGATCTTCACGGCATGTGCAACATCTAGTCGTGAGAGACAGATATTGCATTCTACCAATCAAACTACATTACTGAGAGGCATCAACCTGTTGAGAGCATCGATGAGAGTGAGTCAAGTAGAGCAACTTAGAGGTGTTACTGATTCCTTGATTCCCTTCATATTAAAACGAACCAGGATATCACGAATGTATTGCTGTTGAGAGATAAACATGCTTCAGGTGTGGAAATCACCTCAACACCAAGGAAATAGTGAAGGTGACTGAGGTTTTCGATGAATCAATGGAAGAGTGCTGCAATACATGATGAATGAATATAGGAGAGTTGCCTCTAAGTAATAAGTCATCCACATCAATAAGAATAAATCAGAACAGTCTTGTTAGTGTAGATGAATAATGAATAATCAAATTGAGAGCTTTGTCCTTTGTTTGAATTGTGTCAGTTGCTTCATTTAATTGCTCATGAATTTGAATTTCGTTTCTTTGATGTACCTGTGTGTTTGTCAAATAAGAAATTGATGCTAGTATGTCTGATGTTGACTGTGGGAAGCTTGACAACACAGTGAAGGAATCAAGAAAGGAAAGAAAAAGAAGATGGTGGTTGAAGCTCGACTATTACCATCTATGAACCAAGATGAGGTGGAGGCAGATTCGCAACATTTCGAACCATAAAAGCTTCTCTCCAGGTTGAAATCCCAGGATGTTAGCTGGGCATTCCCTAGAGTCTACGCAAGCAATCACCAGGCTGATAGAAACAATTTTGTATAACACCTTGGTGATTGAGCTTCAGAAAGAGTTTTGAAATGCTCCACTTCTCCCCTGTTCAACAGCGCTGGATGACAGAAGGATGAAGAAACAAACGGACTTTCTCAAAGCCATAATATTTCTCCTTTGCTTGCTATCTGATACTAACAAGTATCTGTGCTTCTTGAAAATCAGAAACCTCTGCTTCGTTAATTTGATCAAAGAAGTCCGCCCCGCCATCTGTTTTGGACATTCAGTACTTCAAAGCTTGTGAGGTCTTGAGCAAGTCCTGTAGAAATGCTCGAAGCATTTAATCTCAGAGCTGAGTTCTCCCAGAAGATGAAGACAAGTGATCATTGAAATAGTGAAGTACGCGCGTCACATGTTACACTCCCAGTTTTATCCTAGGAACTTGGAAGCATCACTAACTTTAGCATCACCAGCAAAAGTTACACTTGCTTGATCTGCTATCTGTAAACTGAAAGTGTCTTTACTCTCAAGTAGTAGATATTTTTTGAAAATTTCATAAAATTACTCTGGCCATGAATACCGTCAACATTGCATTATTGTTTCATAAAAAATTCCATTTCAGAGCAGAAAAATGGGAATCTATGACCTTGCGTGATCATAACCTCCGAGAATCATTGACGTCAACAGCCAGGGGGGGTTAATCCTACCGTTTGGTGGGGTAGAAGAGAATCAAAAATGGAAAAAGAATTGTTTCGATATGTGATAGTGTGAAGCAGGACAAGAGGGTTTCAACCCTGGTTAAAGTTAACAAGTGAAACATGTAACAAAATAATTAGGATTCTGTACTGGCATTGGTAGAAAGCTGACAAGTTTTTTTTTTCCCTTTTTGGGTAAATGAAAACTGACAACGCAAATAATTGAAGTAAAAAAAATAGAAAAGTCTTATTTACTAACCCCCCTGTGAAACTACAGAAGCTTGGTTTCTTTGCTAACAAGTTAATTAACAGGCCTGGTCATTGTTATTTTCCTTAACAGGAACAATTTCGTTCGAATTTCAGCAAATTTCCTGGTACACGCTGATAGGTATAGGTAAAACCAATATAGTAAACCCTTAATTAAGCAGTGGATAATCAAAACATTAAATCAATAATAGATAAAAAAAATAAAAAATCCTTGGTTTCTATCAATTACAATCCTGGATTATAAGTGCACGCATGAACTAACTTGAGTAAAGGTGATTACCGCAACAAAGTATCATCAACTCTCCCCAGTTTCCCCTGATGAAGGAGAAGTCAGAGAACAAGAAAGCTAGTATCCTTGGTCATCAAAGATTAGCATATAAACAATCAGAATATAAGTAGAGGCTGAGAGAAAAGAGCTTGCTGTTTTCAAACTAGGCCAATTCCCGTGAAAGCCCGTGAATGAATTGATGATGACTGGAAAGGGTGAGCTGAAAGTGTTCCCCTTCGACTGAAAAAGGCCTTAAAGCAGCCATTGTTGCAATAATGGAACGAGTTTTTTAGCCTGTAATTTGAGAGCAGAGGACTTTCAAAGATTAGACATTTGGAAATCAGCATAGTAGTTTGGAAAATGCTACATGACTATGAATCTGTGCTCACGGATTCGCCAGACCATCTCGCTTCCCGCCCTTGTCCCAGGCAAGTCTCGACTTGCATGCTTATTATTTTTGTCTCTTAGACTTCGCTTGTCGACATTGGATTTTGATTCATGAATAAATAAATTATTTAGAGGTAAGGAAGGCACACAAGGCATTAAAAAAAAAGCCTAAAGGGGAAGGCAATTTCACCATAACTATAGACACTTTTTTCTATTCACCACATTAGTTAAATGACAATTTTGTTCATTCCAAAAAAATTCATTTGTTTTAAGAGTATTTTTGTTTTTTAATATGGCGCATTGATCATTAAAATTTTGTTAGGATATAATTATATTTTACATGTTTTTATATAGTAAAATAACTTAATCATCTCCAAAATAAAAAATTTATAAACATGTTAGGGAGGGATAAATAAGTCTTTTTGTTTCTTAATACACACTAAATTGACAAGTATATCCTTGGCACCAAAAAACTTTAACCATAGGGTCACGGGCTTTAGATCTTTTTATGTTTGTTTTTTTGGTAATTATAGGGGTAATCAAGAGCATAAATATCTTTTTGTATTAATTAATTATTATTTAATTTTCAAAATTTGTTGGTATGTGTTTTGTAATCATCAGTGTATGAGAGGAGCCCGCGCAATTTAGGTGACGTATGCAGCGCCTCCTAGTGACAAAAATGCTATTTTGCAATGTTGTTGGATGCGCCGCGGTATTCTCTTCCTCCTAGTGTAATACATGTCTATGACTATTGGGCGGTTTCTCATAGGCCGACCTTTTTTTCTTCTTCTTCTTTTTCTCCTAACCAAAAAATAAAGGTTGGTTCTTTTTGTTCTTGATATTTCAACTTTAGTCTTTATTCTTTTGATTTTTAGCTTTTATCATTGACTTTTTTGTTAAAGTTTTATTTATTTTCAATTTAATTCTCAATTCTAATTTGACATATATAATGTTTTTCAATATGGTCATTCTTTTTTTAATTTTTTTTTTTGGCCACTTTGTCAAAGTTTTAGTGGTTTTTGATTTTATCCTTTAATTCAAGTTTGTAGTGTTTTTTTTTCTAATTAAGTTCCTTTTAATATTTATTTTTTTTCATTATGTAAATAGTTTTTCAATTAACCAATCAATCAAAAAATTATTCTTGCCCTCAAATTTGTTTTTAATTTTTATTTTTACCCTCATTTTTTTCATTGCAATTTTTTTATTTGAGATCCTTTAATATAATTGATTTTTTTTCTCAATTTTTTTTTCAGCATTTAATTTGTTGAGGATTGAACTTCTCAGTTTTTTCATCCATGGTGCTTCCGGTCTAATCACATGTCTCAAGTCATGGTCGAGTAAGTTGACCCGATTAACCCAAGTCAACTATTTTTTTATAAAAATATAAAAAAATATTATTTTGAATAAAAAAAATAGAAAAAAAAATGTCAACGGGTTTTAACTGGTTTTCCCAGAGATAACTAGGTTACAGGTTAACCCTGTTTTTTTATCGGAATATATCAGGTCAATTCTTCTTTGTCTTTATGGAGACTTAACCTGACCTAAGCCCCAAATCACCTAGGTCACGGGTCAAACCACAAGGACGGGTTTTAAAAAAGTGATTTTTCATATTATTTCAATCTCATTATCTGGGTCATGGATTTTGCAGGTTAACCTGAGTTCGCTCACCTTTTATTAACTAAATTACATGTTTATCATGCAACCCCAAGTTTGCTCGAGCATGTTTTTGTCTCTTTTTTATCCAATTACATACTTCTAGAGGTTTTTTCCTAAGTTATCGTGGTCATTTAAAAAAAATTATTTATTTATTATCGTTGCCAATTTTGTTATCGTCTTGTTAAAATAAAATTGACTTATTTAACCCGATTGAGACTATAATCCATGTCATTTTATTTTTTTTCTTTAAAATGTGCAGATGAAACCTAAACATCGTTTTTATGCCAAAAAAAACCCGCAGCCATAGGTAGTTTTTATCCAAATTAAATTGTTATTTAGCTATCCAACTTTAATGGTATATTGAAAAGCAAGCTAGGTTCCCTTTAAATGGGCTACAGAAAAGGCCTGAAAATTACTAAGAAGGATCGGATCTATAAATTTATGTGCATCCATATCCATTATTTATTAAGAAAACTAAATGAGATCAATATTTTACTATAAAGATACTCGTATTTCAGGATTTGCATAGTAAAATGATTGTTTTATCTTTCATAATAAAACTCATAAAACTTTCTTCAAAGGAAAAAATGATCTTTTTTACGAGACTTATTTGTCATCACTAAATTGAATGAGAGTAGAATGGTCTTTTAACATTTTATTTGTACAATGTAAAGTATAAAATACCCTTAAAAGTATAATTTGATTAATTGTTGAATAGGGGCTTTTTCATATTTTTCTCATTAAAAAAATATTAGAATGACTAAATTACTCTTAGAAGCAAAAAAGAACTATAACTTACATCAATAGGCTTTTTGGTCTTTTCATCCTAATTTTTTTGCTATTTGAAGTGGGGTAAGGGCAATCTAGTCTTTTAATAAAAAAATAAATGATAAATTATTGACATGTATAGCGCACACGCTAGTGAGTGGGAAGAGCCTGCACCCTTCAAGCGACATATGCAAGCTCCTCTAACATCAAAACACCATCTTCTGCAGAGGCGTTGGGAGAGGTGAATCAAGATCTTCATAATGGCAGAGTGCATGTTAGCAGCGTGACTCCGATAGACTTTTTGCTTCTCTCCCCTTTTCTTTTTTTTTGTTGGCAAAATACAAAAGTGTCTTTTCATTTGATTTTTATATCCAATTTTGTTTTCATTCTTTTGTTTGGTATTTGTTTTTTTTTTCTTTTATCTTTTTTTGATTAATTTTTTTCTTCAATTTAATCCCTCATCATTTAGTTTCATTTTAATTTTTTTTTATCAAATTTTGTCCTCATTCTTTTAAATGCTATTTATTTCTTTTTTTATCCTTTTTTAATTGAATTTTATTTTTAATTTCATCCCTTAGCATTTGATTTTGATTTATTTTTATGTCAAATTTAGTTCTCTTTCTTTTTATTGCTATTTGTTTTGTTTGAAAAAAAAATTGATTCATTTTTTTCTCGGTTTCATCCCTCAACATTTTGTGATTGAGAATTTTATTTCGTTATTTTTTAGGATTTATCTTCCATGGTGTTAGTCTCGGGCTTATGATAAGGGTCACAAGTTTCAAATATTAACACAAGTTGACTTCTGTTTTTTTTTAGTTTCTTTTTAAATTTTATTTTTTTTAATCTCATCCTTCATCATTTGATTTATGGAGAATCGATCTTCTCTTTTTTTTCAATTTTCTATCTACAGGGTTATCTCAATCATATGTCTATGGTTGTGGGGCTAACAAGTTATCTCGGGTTGACTCGGGTTTTTTTTCATTGTTTTTTTATAATTAATTTTTTACAGTTCTACCCATCAACATTGGTTTGTTTAATAATTGAGTTTTATTGTTTTTTTTTTATGGGTTTACCCTAGTATTACGACCAGGTTGCATATTTCGTGTGTTAAACCAAATGGACTCGAGTCGGGTTTTTTTATTGTCAATTTTTTTATCAGCTTATTTATTATTGTTGTATTTTTTTTAATTTATATTATTATAATTATACAAGATTATTAATCTTAGTCAACTAAATGATCTCGATCTCAGGTTTTTTCTTTCTTTGAAAACACTTACATAATTGTAGCTTAACAAAAATATCATCGAAGACAAAAATACAAGGATATATTATTAATACTATTGGTTCCCCATGGAAAATCAACATGATTTGACAAAGAAATTTATTAAAGACAATAATATAAGAATATGTTATTAATGTTAAAAATCCATGAAAATCATAACGAGAGGTATTAAAATACAAAATATTCTTACTAAATTTTCCTTTTCAGGCATTAAAATGTAAAAACAATCTTACTAAATTTCTCATTTATTATTTCTCCACCGTCTCTTCTATCTTACTAAAATCATTAACTTCGTAATTAATGTCGAGATTTCAACAATCTTTTTTTAGCAATAGCATGAATAGTTTAGGTTAAATTTATTGGTTATGTTCATCATTGGTGACAAAGTCTCAAACAAACTTAAAAGAATTATGGGTCTTTTCATAGTTGATTAATAGGCTTCCAAGATTAAAAACAAAAAAAACTTAGACAACAACCCACAAATTTCTACAAACAAGTTTTATGTATAGTATATGGAACCTTCCGATGCTAGAATTAGATCAAATGTAGGGAGAATGTTGCCTTAAAAATTATGCATAGCAAACAATAAATGAAAATGATAAATGTAAGAGAATGTTCATCTTCTTATGTGTTTGTGAGTAAATAAGCTTTTAAGAAACTTACCTAATGATTCATGGATGCTTAAATATCCATAATCACGTAAACTTATATGGAATAGGGATCAATGATGTCAATAGATTGCGTAAACTTATATACTCTTAATCTATTTTGCGTAATCAATGATGTAAAATAATAGTCGTTATTATAGTGGATGGTTATACCTTAACACTGTTATGTAGGTCTCGTTAGCATTAAATACAAGCACGAGTTAGCACCCTAATTGGATTTGAGCATGTCACCATGAGATTAACTACGTAATTAAAGGAGGATAAGTTTTATAAAACCTAATCCTAGCCCCTAGTGGGCTAGGTTTAATCCAAACACACCATGTTGGCTTGGGTTCAAGTTAAGGGGACTCGAGCTCAGGCCCCCAATTGGCTCTAAGTGGTGGGTCCCTCATAGCCAACCTAAGCCTAAACCACTAGGATGTGAGTTCGGTCTAACCTAATCCAAACCCACTACTTTGTTGGTTTGGGTTTGGGTTGGTGAGTCCTACAGGGTCAGCCACTAATACGGTGGGCTCAGTCTAGCTTAACCCAAACTCATCACTTTAGTGGTTTGAATTCGAGTTAATAGGTTCTAGGCTTAGGATGGTAGGTTACCCAAAATTATCCTAAGTTCAAATCACCAATATATGATGGGCTTAGTCTAGCTTAACCCAAACTCACCAAGTTGAACTGGCCTAACTTGAACCTACTAGTAAAGATGATTTAGATTTAGGCTTTCACGGGCCATATTGATCATTTGCATCTAGATTGGTGAATTCAAAATAGTCCATATCTCAAGTGCAATCTTTACTTCTCTTTAAATTTCATGGATAATTTTTTCTTGCAAGCTCAAGGACATGGATTATGTTTTTTAAGAAAAAACAGCTAATTAAAAGCAAATATTACCTACCACATGACATATAAAACTAATATTTTATCTTTAACAACACATTAACAAAATAACTAAAGGCATGAGGTTAGTTTAATTGTTTATATGAACAATAAACCAAGTTAATATATTATATTTAATATTTATTGACAAATTTGTTTTGTTGCTCACTTGGCTAATGTAACACCATAATATTTTTTCTTATACGACAAACGCCATGTCGCTATCACATAACTTTTTTAAAAAAACAAAAAAAGTAGGTCAAGATAAAAAATAAAGGCATGACACGAGAGCCTAAATACGTGCTATGTGCCTAGGTTGTTTTGTAACAATCCCATGACTTTTTTTAATTGGGTGTTTTTTTAATTACATTATTTAATGCTAAGTTTTTATTGAATTTTATCATTTATTATTGGTTTGATTGTGAATCAATTTTTTTTTTCAATTACATCATTTAATGCTGGGTTTTTATTGAATCTTATCATTCATTATTGGTTTGATTGTGAATCAGTATTCATATTTTTTATCATACAATAAATTTTAAAAAATAATTTAACCCGGTAGATTTAGAAACCTAAATCACAAATTTGACGAGTTGATTATGGTGAAACTTGCATGTTTTTTCCTTTGATTTTTATTTTTTTTGACCTACCCAAACAACAAGGTCATATCAGTAAAATTCCCACGCGATTTAACTTAAAACCTAGGGCAAGTAAAGAGTCGGATCAATATTTGTTTTCGAAATTTTTGTTTTTGTTTTTTAATTTTATCTTTTAATGTTGGGTTTTTATTTGGTTTTATCATCCAGTATTGAGATAATTGTGAATCGGTATTCATATTTTTTATGATATGATAAAAAAATTAATTTAACCCAATAGATTCTATAACTCGGGTCACGGGTTTGATGGGTTGACTAGAGTGAACCTGTCATGTTTTTTTTTCTTTCCTTTATTTTTTTTTCTTTTGACCTACCCAGTCGATAAGATCATGTCAAGACAATTCTTACACGATTTAATTTAAAATTAGAATTAAATAAAGAATTAGGTTGAAATTTTGTAAATTTTAACTGTTATACCAATGTCCAGAAATTTTTGATAATTTAAATATTATTTCCTATGTTCTAAAATAAATGATTCATGCCGCAACAATCTAGTTCATTACTTAATAATACTTCTAGACGAGGGGAAACAAATTAAATCAGGGAGGACGACTGCCCCTCATCCTGTCATCCACCCTCTAGCCCCGCCACTGCTAAAAAGACTAATTTAAACGAAAAAAACAAATGCATAAACAGAGTCCTTCATACGTAATCATCTAACTTATTTTTGGAGATATAAACATTTGACTGTATCCAAACTCACCGCTTCCATTTTTTTACTCGATTATGAAAATTCAACGGTCAATTTCTATCTCTATCAACATCACTAACCAGACCGAAGACTCTCGCCCTTTTATTCCCCTGGACCACTTGGCCGAACCCAGAACCCGAGGCCCGGTTCTCCACAACAGCGTTCAAAGCCCGTTTCAAAATCCCAACATCCTCCTCTCCACCACTGCCATTATCCCACCTCATCACTACCACGATCTTGGTCCGGCCAGCCACCGTCATCATCTCGGCCCGCACCGCCCTGGCCCGCACAGACTTAATCGCTCGGGTCAAATCCATATGCAGACCCGGTCTATCTTCACAACAAACACTCACTTTTATCATCTTCTCTTCATGACCACAGCAACTCAGCGTAGCCTCGTCTACTTCTCCTGGATATGGCCAGTTCTCTTCGGGCTCTAATCCGCTGCTACAGTTATTACTATACTGCCGTGCCGACCCAGCTGCCTTCATTTTTAGGTCTCTCACGTGATGCACTACTTGAGCCAGCAACGAGGCCTTGTCTGTCTGCGTTTATACACGAGAAACAAATTAACGTAGTTACTATCATATTACAACAACGTCCTCCAAATTTGTTTAAATTTAGGTCTTAAGGTATTAGAAAGAGGATTTTATACATATACATACATAAATATATATGCATGTATATGTATGTATGTAATATAACCTTGGTGGGGTTGGGAAGGAGAGTACGGAGGGTGGAGAGGTGGGCGTTGATACGTTGTCTGCGTCTCCTTTCTGTTTCTTTGTGGCTCTTGCATGATGACTCAGTTGATATTTTAGCTTCTGTTTTTGAAGCTGAGCTCAGGATTGATTCCCCACCGTCCATCATGTTGACTAAGCTTGGCTCTGGTTTATGTCCATCTTGATTTAAATAGTAAAAGCTTTGAAAAGGATGCATCTCTTACGTTTTAGCTAGTATGTGTGAGTTAAACTGGTTGACGATACAAAAAGTAAGGTAAAGTAGTGTTTTTGCTGTGAAAATGAGGTTTCGATTAGCAAGAAATTCGAGAAGGTTTTTGGGTACGGGTAGAGCAGAGAGAGAGAGAGAGAGAGAGGTGTTTTATGTGTGCATAAAAGGAAGAGAAGAAGAGTGAAAGGTAAATGAAAGGTGAAAGTTGAACTTTAGAAGGAGACTCGACTTTGGAGACTAAAAGAAGGAGAGAGAAGAGAGAAGAGAAGAGAAGACGGTACTTTTTACAGCTGACTGTGAAGGAAGCGTTTAGAGGTGAATCGTCGTCATAGGAGGGTAGAAGTGTGTGACCGCATGCCTTACATGGCTCTCTGGGTTTGAGCGCGACCTTTCATTTTGCTTCAACTTTTAATTAGTGAGCGAGGGAAATGAAGTTTTATGTTAAAATTGGATTTTCGATGATCAAAGGACCAATCATGTATTAA
>Ga0325402_1001032_pt1 | contig 21723 bp, 17 predicted proteins | sample PopdelMetagenome_22_FD_207212 | JGI IMG/M metagenome (GOLD analysis project Ga0325402, IMG submission 207212) | Populus deltoides microbial communities from Bellville, Georgia, United States - Xylem-PdKOR-R3 | ecosystem: Host-associated > Plants > Phyllosphere > Stem > Wood/Secondary xylem...
ATATTGAGATTTGAGGTGGGACTCTCTCTCTCTCTCTCTCTCTCTCTCTCTCTCTCTCTATATATATATATATATATATATATATATATATATATGCATGTGTTTTTTCTGGTCTGCTGGCTTAACCATTGGCACTCTGAGATGGGTTTTGCTGATTATTGTCATATCAGTTCCTTATTGTGAAATTTATGGCCTTCGGGTTTCATTTTTTAGAATTGTGGTAGTTTTAAATCTGGATGCTATTATGTGTGCAAGTGATAGAGATGCTAGCAATATATCGAGGATTTCCAACTTTCCTGGTTTTTAAACATGCTTAAGAATAGCAAAAGGCTGGTTTAATTTTACTTACTCTGACTGGTATTTGGCAGGTGGATGACGTGACAGCAGATTTTATTATCAGTCAGCTATTATTTCTGGATGCTGAAGACCCCAACAAAGACATCAAATTGTTTATTAATTCACCTGGGGGTTCTGTCACTGCTGGTATGTGGATAGGTTTATATAATATGCTTGATTTTTCAGTGCTCTCTTTCCTTTTTCATCAATCCTTTTTTATTTTCATTTTCTCTTTATATATCTCCATATACTTTGAAGCTTATGGTTCCTACATAGAAATTGCTGTTTGTAAAGGCCTTAGGATTGCTAAAATAATTTGAGCTACATGGATCAACATTGTGTAATCTGTTACTCATATTAAGCTGGACTGTATCAGACCAGTTAAAGGGTAATTTCAAGAATAGAATTAATCTTGGAAATGAATGTTTTTCCATATGATTCCTGTGACATTTTTAGTATTTGAAATCTGCTTTTTTTCATGGAGCCTGATGTGTCATGCAAGTTGCAACCAATTGAACATACCCAATTCCTGTTAGCTTAGGATTTTGTTATACCATTTGTGACTAATTCTGTAACTATGCATTCTAATTCAATGATTTCGAATATGTGGTGGAAACTCTTTGTTATTATTGGTGTATCTTGGATAATCTCCTGAATATAGTGAAGGAAATGTTATGTCTACGCTTCTTCTGATTTGGGAGGATGAATATCTGGTTGGAGCTCAATTTAACTATCTTTAAGGATCAACCTATATTGATGCGATTGCATTGGGATCTGGCTTCTTTCTAGAGCTCATCCTCTGGTTGATTTTTTTTTTGTTTTACTAGCTGATGTTCAATGGGTTTTGAGAGCCTTATTGTCACATTTTTCTTGTCATATCTCTTTTCCCCAGGAGGATGAGTTAGTCTCCCATTGTCATGGTTCATTTTCTGTATCTTAATTAAATAATGTCATTCTTTGATCTAAACTAAAAGAATTTTATGGCATTCTGTAAATGACCGGGTAGAATTAAAGGTTTGAATCTTTACGGTATCACATTGTGCATTTTATTTGGGTCTAAAAAGCTCCTGGTTATACTCTTATTCCTTTTATCTTTCCCTTCACGCATTGCTTCATTAAGGACTGGGAATTTATGACGCGATGAAGTTGTGCAAGGCTGATGTTTCAACTATTTGCCTTGGGCTTGCTGCATCCATGGGAGCATTTCTTCTTTCTGCTGGTTCCAAAGGCAAGAGATTTTGCATGCCCAATGGGAGGGTGATGATTCATCAGCCACTTGGAACTGCTGGAGGCAAAGTAAGTCTTTAGTCTCCTCTTACTTATGTTTTCATAATCTGCCTATTTTATTGTGCATATATATTGAAAAATTCTTGCACTAGGAATGTTGAATGGGTGAAATCTATGAGTTTGATGTAATTTCCAGCTTGAAATTCAGTAAGGGATAATGTTACAAATGCTCACCATCCAATCCAACAACTTTTCGATATGTAACTGGAGATTCTCTAAGAGGTGACTTCTAGAAGAAAGTGATTCTCATAATTAGCACTTAAAGTAATTTGTTTAGCATCAGACCATCTGATTAGTAGAACTTTAAAAGCCTGTTCCATAGAAGAGTATTAAATTGCCTAACAAGGTGACAGTCACTGGATCACCTTTTACTTCATTGTTCTGAGGTTCTGCACTTCCTTCTTTGTGCCCATTCTGGAGTTTGGTTGGGTGATACTTTTTCCCTAAAAGATTTACACTTTGGGTGGTGGGTATGTGATTAAATTAAGAGCCCAGTTGTTTTTGCAGCCAACCCCTCAGTTGGCTGCAAAAACAAACAAAGCCTCAAGACTAGTGGAGGTTTAATTTATGCTTTATTTCCTGTTCCTGGAAAGGAAAGGAGGATGATGTTGAGATCATAATTTCGGTTGAAGCTGCAGATAGCTATAGGTTTTGAGTGGATCAAGAACAGATTATTTCTCCGTTGATCATAACTTCGGTTGAAGCTACACTTCCTTCTTTAGATTCGATCTAAACTTTTATCAACACTTGAATTTAGTTATCTTTTCTGGTCAATTTGGTTTTTAAAAGGGTGTAACTTAGTTCGTAAAATACTGCAAGACAGTAATTACTTTAAGGTGTTTAGGGTCACTCGAGTTGTATGATACTCTAGAAAAAACTGACTGGCAAAATGATAGTTTTCAGAACTGTTTGACATGTGTTTCTGAGCACTTGCATTTGATTTCAGGCATCAGAAATGAGCATCCGGATTAGAGAAATGAGTTACCACAAGATTAAGCTGAACAAGATATTATCAAGAATAACAGGGAAGCCTCTAGAGCAGGTTAGATATCAAATGATATTTCCTTCTTTCATCACTCACCATCCAATGTTCCTGTAGTTTGGTTTGATCTTCCCTGCTGTTTCTTTTCTTTCCTCATTCATTGTTGTGTGCAGGTTGAAGTTGACACTGATCGTGACAATTTCATGAATGCTTGGGAAGCTAAAGAATATGGGTTGGTAGATGAAGTTATTGATGATGGTAAGCCAGGACTAGTTGCACCGCTTACAGATGCTTCACCTCCACCAAAAACTCGGGTGTGGGATCTTTGGAAAATTGAAGGGAGCAAGAAAGCTAAGAATAATTTGCCTTCAGAGCATAAAATGCTACAGAATGGATATGTTGGAGGAAGTGATGGGGATAGAGGCATGGACCAGGAAAAGGAAACACCAAGTCCGGTATAAGATTTGAGACACGTTTGGATTTGTTGACCTATCAAAGGAGCTGTGCTATGTAATGTTGTGAAAGTAGATTATGGATTAATCAGTACAAATTTTGAAAAACGGAAAGGCCATATGGTTTCTATTATTTGTACATTTACTTCGAATAGTGTTGATTTCCTTCAAATGTGGTTTTTTTATAAATATAAATGTGCATTTAATCCAGGATAAAACTAGTGAAAGACTAGGATTGTTATTGACTTGTCTTAATGGTTATAATTCAACGAATTTTCATAGAATTAACTTGTTTCCCTTGAATTAGTATATTCACCTTGTGGATTCCTGAAACCTGACAATTCGAAATCCTTGAGGCTACTATTTCAAACGAATATTCAGAATTTTTCTACTGTCCATGAGGCAAACTCTAGTGGAAAATCTCTAGTCCACTGAAAACCGTAGTGGGTTTACCATAACGGTTACGGATGCCTGTTTTTCTGAGGCATGCGCATGCCCGCTGTCACTTGGTAGTTTGCAGAGCACTTATGCTACTATAAGCTATGATCCGATGGTACGACTCGTTTCAATTGATAGCATTGTTTACGTGGATTGCAAGCAAATACCCTGAAAATTGGCATTACCAAAGACACCAACATTCTTTTTCAAATTCACAGGAACCATGCTGATGTAACTAAACTACAGAAGAGGTGCTGGTCTAACTAAACTACAGGAAAGAAAGAGTACAGGAAACCTAAGCTAAGTTTCTAAAATGCAGCATTTTGGCTCGAGATTCCATCTACATCAGCTGTGGGAGAATATCTCATCAAGTTTCAAGTTTGCCGTGATCTGAATGCTGAACTGAATCAGCCATCCTGACAACCACATTATGTGATCTCGATCTCCGAGTAACAAGCATGACTTCAACCATCAGATAGAGAAGACTGAGTTACCACCACTGCTTTCGCTATCACTGCTACTGCTCCCACTCTCACTTCCACTACTGTCACTCCCACTGCTACCGCTTGAGCTTGAATTTTGTCCCTTCATTCCTTCTGCATTCAGGGCTTTAAGGGCTTCAGCAGCATTAGGACCTTTGTCAACTGCATTCAGGGCTTTAAGGGCTTCCGCAGCATTAGGGCCTTTGTCAATGTCATCATCACTGATATCTACATCAGCAATCTCATCATCTGTTTCCGCTTGATGTGGCAAGTTAATATCAATATTAAGAACAGTGCGTGGCAATCCCTTCTCTGAAGCTTTGCCCTTGTTAGCAGTTTCACAGCCATCATCATCATCATTGACTATGTCCACCTGTTCATCGGATTCATTCTTGGGGTCTGGTGATGAGGTGGATAGGTTAGGAGGAAATAGTAGATGCTCCATGCTCTTCTCATCTTCAGGTTCTGCACCAGGCAAAGAGAAAGCTGAGCCAATCCATCAACCCAAGGAAGGATGGAATATAGCGGTGGTAAACATATGAGGCAAGGTTGTAACAAATGGGGATAAACTACTAGTAAAGACCTTCGGTACAAACAACATCCATCATCTTCTCAAGCTTATAGGTCTAAAGAACAACGAATATCAACCAGTATATCCATCAACAGTTACTATAGAAAAGAAGTATACCTAAGCTTTCTGAGACACCAGTGCCAATCTGTTCCATCTGAACCTGCACACAATTATATTAAGCAGAAGAAATATATACACATCAAAATAAAGTCTAAATAAAGCTTCTACCACAAACATTAATTCCAAAACCAAACATAAATAACATGTTTATTTCCCCTGTTCGATCAGCCACCGATCATAAAACATTCTAGATATTCAAATACACCACAGAGTTCATTCAGAAACAAGCAGAGTTGATGAAAAAATGCAGTATGTGAACAAAAATTGAGAAAGTAAAATCACAATCCTTTTGTTCAAGAATGCTTCCATCTCTTTTGCTGAAATTGGATTCATTTTGAAACAAATAAAAAAAATACCTAAAGCAGATGCCATCCAATGACAACTATTTCAGCACACTATTTTTTAGAGCAAAAGAACAAGTTTTACAGCACACTTCAGCAATATCTTCATTCATTCACGATTTGAAAATGACTCAGAAATTATGAATACTTTCATCTCTAGTAATTGTGCCAACTACATAAAATGTTATCTGGGAAGCAGCAGAGGGATGAGAGCTTCTCAGATTTATCTAGATTTGGCTGCAAAAGGTATAAACTTCAAATGAAAATCTAGAAGGACATAATGGAGAAAAGAAGTGTCAATTCAAGTTTTCTTCCTTTTCCTTCCTGTTTACACTTTTTTATTCTGGAAACAGTTTCAAGAAAAAACAAAAGAAATGTGAAATCAATGCACACTTACTGGTGTTTGATGAACCATTCCTTTGTCCAGAGACTCTGAATTTGCTGCTTTACCAACAGGTGGAGAACGAGTTTCAAATGCTGATGCAACCAATGCAACTGTTGCAGTGGCAGCTGCAGACTCACCAGGGAGCCGGACATGTCTCAACCGCTTCACTGCATGATGCAACTGCTCCAAGTGAAAGGTATCCCCATCAAAGAACAAGACAGCATCATTTTCCTTGTAATCCTCACTTACACCCTCAAACATTACGTTGGGTTTTCCCTGTTGGTTGTTGTGATATTCTACACTTACCCTGTTATCCCTGCTCTTATGGAGCGATCCTGGTTGACTCTTATCAATTGAAGCTGGTTTAAATTCATCTAAAAAATACAAAAATATAATAAATAAATAAATTATTATCCTCCACTCAAACAACTAACCTTTCTAAAAGTAAATAAATGGAAGCCTTATGCGATCCCACATTTAAAACACCAAGATAAATCCTTTCATAGACTTTTTCCAATCATCTTAACCAATGTTAGTAAACCCTATATCTTTTACATTTTTCCTCAGTTACCTCATTACTACTTACACTCAAGCAAGCAAAGCTGAAAAGAAACCAACTTAATTACCAATCCCTCCATTGGACCACCAACCAATCATGTAAGATTCTAAAAGGAAAACACAAACTGAAGACTGGAAATTCAAATAAGCTATCATAATTCCAAAACAACGTCATTAAAAACAAAAAAGAACGATTTTGTCACTACTTCACTGAATTTTCTCTGAAACAAAACAGAACGCAGAAAGGATTTAATGGTAAGAGCATGCTTACACCGTAAAGTACAGAACTTTGGAGAGGAGTGGTTATGGTGGTCTTGAAAAGAAGAACCTAATTTTATGTCATACCAGCGATCTGGCTCCGGAGCTGTGTTGGGCTCTTCATTGGTGCTATTACGTTTCACCATAATTTAAGCTCAATTTGATCTGATTTTGATTGCATGAGAGGAAATTGAAAACCCTAGAATTCTAGGGTTCATATTAGAAAAAATCAATTGGGAAATTTTAGGTTAAGAAATTGAAGGTAATTTGGTCTAATAAATTGGAAAAATCTGATGGCTATTTTGTCGTACAATTATATCCTCCTTAATTTTTAATATTTTATAAATTATAAATCTTTTTTTTTTAATTTTTCATTTAAAGTTTTTTAGATTCTAGTAAATTGAATATATCAAATTGACTAAATTTTTTTATTAGTTAAATTTATATTGTTAATTTCATGTAATTAGCTTGATTTAAATCAAAATTTAAACTAAATAAATTGGCCAAAAATATTTTATATGATGTAACAAGAATTTATATAAATCAAAATAATATTTTTAATATAATATATTAAAAAATTAATTTAAAACAAATTTTGTTTTTTTTCAAAAATTTGCAAAACCGCCCAACACCCCCAACAAGTGACACCAGCTAACATGTACCGTGTGAAAACTTGAAAATCATGGTGAGCTTAATTTATTTCATTTTATTATTAATGTAGTTTAATTAATTATAAATACAGTCTTCATCTAAAAAATAATATGAAATCGACGAAAAGAATTAACTTACAAACGAATTCAAAAACATAGAAAAGGATTAAGCTATTAATAACTTCAAAAACATGGAAATTAAATAACATAAAATTGACAGCCTAAGATTTACATTTGGAACAATGGTGGTAATGGTAGTGCCGATGGGGGCTGGTGGTGGTGGGGGTGGATGTTGCTGGTGTCTATACCATGTTGCCTCCACTTCTCAAGACTCTCTGCATAATTAGGAAGAGTGTCTGCATTCTTTAGGTCATCTAAATTAAAAAATCGCTTGGCATAAAAATTAATGGTAACCAGATGCCTATATTTTTTACTTTGGCTCAGCAACCCTGTTGTGCCCTTTTGGCATGTCAAGTTTTTACAGATGAGAATATCAGGGTAGGGCTTCTTATCCGAAAAGACCAAAAAAAAAAAAAAAAAAAAAACTCCGACATTTTAATGGATAATATCCAAGTGGTAAGAACATTTTAATGGCTTAGATCACCGCGTGTCAAAAAGAAAACACCGCCTGTTTTTTTTTTTTTTTGGTCCTTTTTTTATATGAAAAGAATAGATAAGAGCTTGTGAAACAGGAAATTGGAAGACATTTACTTTTAGGTGGGCTATAAACGTGTGATGCATGCTTTTTAAAATTTAAAAATATATTAAAATAATAGTTTTAAAAAAAATTTAATATCATGAAGACATAAAAGAACCAAGTTAATATTTTTTTAAACAAAAATAATTTTTAAAAATAATTATAAGACAAAAACACTCACTCACCAGTAGCTTTGGTAAACTTAGACCCTTGACTTTTATGTGGCATGGTTTGGACAGTGAGAGATGATGTGGATTGAAGGAACAAGGGTGTTGATTACGTATTCTTGAAAATGGTTTCCAATAGCTTTCTTTGAATCCAAACCGGCCATGATGCATTGGCTGGCCTACAGTTAATATTTTGAGACGGAAGTGTGAATTTTTGTGGCTTGCAAATGATACCGAGCGATCTCCTTGGTGCCCTGCATCCAAATCAGTAGCTGCAACCTGCAGTTAAACCCCTTCAAATGCATCACCATCTTTTATCCCTTTGAAGAAATGATTCCAGCAACAAAATCAAGCAGCGAATCAAAGTTATTGTTGTTATGGAAATCAGTAAAAACCCAATGGCTAACACTAAGCGTCCCTGTTCCTCACCACAGATAAATCACGACATAATTCTCAACACGATGATCTATCCAAAGTTGGAGGAAACCAGGTCTACCTCATTCAGGTACGGTGCTCCAGCTACATTGATGATGTTATCCAGCACTCTATTTAGCCAGTTTGTCATCACGTAGGTCCAGTAAAGAAAGAATTGAACTTTATCATATATGAAAGATCCATGGGGCTTCAAAATGCCTTCCCTGGAACAGCCAAATCTTCCTAAAACCGTCGACAGCATGAAAAACGCCTGAAATTTGGCACAAAACTCATGAGGAAATGAACCAAGGAAAATTAAATAAAATGCTTTACTTCTTTCTCCAAATCCTTCCTCTTTCTCCTCTATGCTTTCTGTTGATAAGTGCATCTTTATCCAAACAAAATCTCAGTTCATTCGTTATAAATCAGAGGCCACAAAGATAATCTAGTTGCAAAGAGAAGTTTTGGTGCACTAACTCTAAGATAGAAAGGAAGAATAGGATTCGTTATCTACAAAGGGAAAATAAAAACTCTAACTGTAAACTAAAAGAAAAAGAAGTGTGCAGCGCAAGGAATAGAAATGGACCCATTCATTCCAAGGTCTTGAGAAGTCTAAATAAACCAGCTGCTTCTCTAATTCGTGAAAACTCAAAGCAGAATGCTTGGACTTCAATGAAAAGATCCTTAACTGCAATACCACAACCATAGGTCAAAATCAACAGAATTGTTGCCAAAAGTGGAGCCAAAAGAGGACATAAAAAATTCATGTCATGCAATAAAAGCCCATACTTCTTTTTTTCTAGGCAGTTTATTGTTCTGAAAGCTTAGGACATTTAAAAAAAGTGCAGAATACAGCTTTCCAGGCAGCAATTTCCAATTCCTTGTTTCATGCCATCTTCAACTCTCAGTCCCAGCACCCGTAAGCTTATCTCATCAATCACAAGACATGATTACAAAATTTTGTTCCTTTTGATTTAGTTTTCTCCAAACAAACTTCCAGAATATTTTTTTTTAATTTATATCAGACAAAGTAATGTAGTCTGCTTTCTTATATTCTTTAAGTTTTCTCATTTCATTAAACCTCATGTATGAGTATCAAAGAACGAAGTACATCATCTGGATATGCATTAATGTCAACTGGCTGCTATAACAGTTCAATCACAGGTAGAACGGCAAACTGACCATCAATAATTCTGTTTCGGATTAGACTCTGCAGGAAAACACAAACAAGTCTGACAAGTCGGTTCTGCATGTATTTATCCTGGAAATCGGGAAAGGTAAAAATCATTGGTTAATATCTGGTTGGATTACAACCTCATGAAATGAAATTAACTGATTTTGTACATGTATTTATCCTGGAAAAATGAGGCAATTTCAAGTTGTTGGAGAAGAAAAATTGCATGATGAATTGTCATATAGCTAGTTTAAGAAGTACCAAAACCACAACTACTACATTTTGGATTCTTGTGTTTGTGTGCACATACAAATAACCAAGGAGCACAATCTTGTCTAACATAGATACATGCAAATGAATGCTCGAGTTTCATTTTCTCCATGATCTCCTCAGTGGAAATTCATCAAATGTTTTCATTATGTTGCCCACTATAATTAAGTGACCAACTGGTTCCTCAAGCAGAACATTATTTTGTTCCACCAGTACTGTGACATTATCAATGCAATAAATATGCATGGTCATTGGATGTACCTTGATATTTTCACACAAGGAAATACAGTTAGTTATGTACATCCGAATGAACTCCTTTGGAAGTTCAACTGCTGTTGTAAGCCTGTTCACGACTTCCATTGAATGTAGACTCATGTCCATATTGACTAGTACTGTAAAGTAACTGAACCCACAAATAAAAATAAACAAACATCAGACCAGCATCACACATATTTAGAAATAAAAATAAAGGATAACAACCCATGCACCAAACACATACTCTGCAATTTCAGGAGAATTTATCAACTTGGTAAGAACTTCAACCGCAATGAGAGGATTGTTCTCTACCAATTCCTGACAGCAGATGAAAAAGGCCTTTGAATTTCAAGCAGAACTCTTATTACAAATGAAAAATGAAAGTGTCATATGGCATACAGGTAACTTCCTTGGTGCCAGTCCACAGTGATATACAAGCTTTGGGTCATTAGTCAATTCCACCAAGACTTGCTGGACAAGAGAGAGCTTGGAGTCATTACTTCATTTCAATATCATATATGCGACAACTAGACAAAACAATGTTGAGCATGCAATTCTCTCTCTAAAATTAATATGAACTTGAACAATTCATCAAGACAATCTATCTACAAATAGGTGATTATTTAGTTAATCAAAACGTTTTAACTACAGATGGGTTTTTTTGCCAGGGTCACTAACACACCTAAGACTAATTAAATCTGAACCCTGCCATGATCTCATTGCTAGGCAAAGCTGCAAGCATTCATCTAGTATTTCCAATATTTTCAGTACAAACACGTGCAAAAACACAAGCAGTTTGATACAAGTACTATCAAGGGAAAAATTAATTTTAAAAAAAATTTGAAGAGGTAAAAAAAGACCTTATCAGGTAGCTAGGACATGACAGCAGGGAAGAGGTTAAAATATGGAAGCTACACGGTTAAAAAGAAGGATGAAAATAAGCAAGCTATTTGAAAAATAGTTCGGTGATGTAGTATAATCAAGTAGACATGGTTATCAAGCATGTGCACAATTACTTTGTAGAAGTACCAAATTACCACATATCCATTATGAACCAGAATTTCACATTTCTTTAGATTCCAAAAGTCCTTTCCGTATCAAGTAAAATTTGTGATAAAAACTACTTGAGAGGTTGCTTTATAAATGGTATATGTGCATAATATTAAAACATAGAACAGTAGCAGAACCTCTTGTTGAGAAGGCGCAAGAGGTCCCTTCAAGGCTTTTGCAATCAACCCCCTAACTGCTGCTCCCCTGCTAGTATCAGCACACATACAATGATCCCACACAAGCTCATGATTGCTATCGGGGTTGAGCCACACTAACTGGAAATGAGTTTGAAAAGTTTAAGGAAAAAAAAAACAATTCTTCTAAGCAGTCAAATACTTGACAATAAAATGCCCTTACTTCACCATCCTGTATTGGCAGCCTCGGTGGTCTAGACCTGATCCATTGAGGACCTATGCCCTCTGGCGACAAGTTTGCCAACAATCCAGTTAGAGCCTCGTCTCTATCTCCAGATCCAAGTTTAGGTTTCACTCCAGGTTGCAAATCAAACCTACAAAGGAACCATTATCATCTATATGTCGAAAAATTCAAAAAGGAAAGAATATGGAAATTGAACCTGGCATGAATTGAAAGTAGAAAATAGTGCAAAAACAAAAGGAAAACATCACATCTTTAGAATTGTTCCTTCGATTCTAGGGGACATACTCTTGTGAATTTGCATCACAACCATGGGGTACATCTGGATCTGGCACTATATTTTTCAGTGAAATGTTTTTAAATAAGGAATTATCTGCTCCGGGATGGACTTTATCACCATATTGATGCTGCAAATGTTCACGTGATGGGAAAGCCTGACAATAAGCAGATAAGTTTATCAATGCAATGTGAAAAAGAAAAGTTCCAAGGACTAGATTAGAAGGCTTATTTAGCAGAACCGAATCTCCAATGTGGTGAAATGGATAATATGCACAAGTTTAATATGGATTCACTCATCAAAAGCATGATTTGACATATATAAGGAGCTTACATGGACTGAAGGATCAAAAACTTTGATGTAATTTGCAGCAGACTGTTTAAGAAACTGGAAAAGAGCAGAAAGTTGTTCTCAGAAACCATTATCATAAAGAGAAACAATTGGAACTAAAAATGGAATAATGTAAGAGAGACTAAAATGAACAAGCATGAAGAGATGTGACTAATCCAACTAAAGTTACAAACCAGCTCCTGAATACCTTGATCTTATATACCTAATGATGGTAAAAGTCAAATACAAGATTTACTATTCTATTCGCCAACAAAAAGATCCACATCTTCGGATGGTAAAAGTTGAAATTTACTACGTTATCCCCAACAACACACTATTTTCAGATAAAGATATAAAATAGTTAAGATAATTTCCGTGACCATTTCAAAAATTCAGCCAATTATCAAATTCCTGATCATTTTTTGTTAAATATAATTGATTTATAGACACAACCCAACTCCAAGCAACATGGTGTAAAGTGTTCCAGCCTGTTCCTAAAAGTGAATTCTACAAAAACAACACTAGAAAAAACAACTGTTAAAAAAACCACCATGTAATAAGCATGCTGACATGCTCAATTGCCACATTCCTTCACATGCTAACTGAACCACTTCAACAGATCACTTAATATCAAAAACACAAAAAAGACAGTTTAGAACCTCTTTGCTACCACCAGAGCTTCCAGAGGCTAACAACTGAAGAACAAACGCCCTCTCGTATTTTTCTGCTCCCTCATCACAAGCAGCCTGTAAAATCCCACAATGAAACTCATAAGCCTCACATTTTCTTTCAGAACCATTGCATTCATCTGCATTACTAATATTCACATTCTATCATAATAATCTTTCCGTGACGCAGGCAAGAATCCCGCTACTTACATTGATAAACAAAGCTACAAACGGATTTGCAGAAGACTGTTGCAATGAATAAGTCAGATAAAGAATCGCAAACGCAGTTAACCTTTCCGTAGACTTGAGCATCATCTTATCCTCCTGCACTTCACTTAAACCTCCAATTCATCATCAACCAATACAAAGTAAGCATGTAATACTTATGTCCCCATAATTTTTACTACTAAACACAATCAACAAACAAAAAAAAAATCCTTAAGGATTAATTATATCGAATTCGAGAGCACCTATACCCTAGCAAAATTCATAAATTCAGTAAGAGAGAGAGAGAGAGAGGATGCGTTGCTTGCCTGTAAGAGTAGTGAGAGAGAAGCAGAAAGAGTGGAAGAGCGAGAGCGATTGATATTGTTGATAAATTCGGTGACGATTTCATCGATTGGTCTTTGCTCTGATCTCAGCAGTGAATATAACAAATTCATTTCTTCAAAGCTCAAAGTCATTTTCTTCTCTCTCTTGCCTGATTTTCAAATGCGAGGTGCTTAGATTTTTTCCAGCTGGTGGATTAAGGAAGAGAGAGGAAAAGAGGGAGAATTGCGTGTTTGTTTCTTGGCAAAAGTGGAGTCGGAATCGACTTATTCATGAGCCGGGCCCAACTATGGAGTAGGCCTAAGATCGGTCCTGTTTCGATTTCTTCTAGCCCGTTTTCAAGAATTTCTTTTTCAAGGAATAAGAAATGTTTATTCAAAAGTCAAAAGCATTGTACTATATTTTTTAAAGTACAAGAGAAGATATTATATTTATTAAAAAATAAATAGTATATAAAATATATATTTTTTTGTAGGTCTTCTATTTTCTGATTTTAAATTCTTACTCCATATTCATTTTCAAATACTAAATCTAATACCTCTTATATTCTAACAATTGATTTAAAAAAAAAGTTATTTTAATATGAAATTTTCTAATTAAAATTCCGAAACTTAACCTTAGGGGCATTATACAAATAAATATCTTCTTAATTATCATTTTAATTAAAAACACCTAATTAATTTATATCATATTACTTAACCAAACATTTTTCCTCGTACCACAATTAATAAATTTCTTTTTTAAAAGCTAAAATACATCACTCTTGCATATTAACATTAACAATATCTCAAATTAAGTGTTTATTTGGCAGCGCAATACACTATGATTGCACTTACATTCATCAATAAAAAAACATAAAAAAGCTTTTTATTATGATGCAACCTATCTTTTTATTATGATGCAACCTATAATGCACCGTGCTATTAAGCAGTTAATCTAATAAAATCCTGTAATGCATCGAGCTATTAAACAGTCAATCCAATAAAATTGTTTCGAGATCGAACCCAAATAATGTCTGGTTTTGTGAAACTAAAATTTATTTGTGGGTTTACATCTCATCTAGAACATGAATTCCAATTGTATTTTTTTAATCTTTTACTTTCATTTTTGTTTTAAGTGACCCCTTTGGACCTTATAGATTCATGTTTAAGCATGGTGATAATTGTTTCAATTTTCAGAAGGTATGATAGTAACAAAGCACATTGATTTTGTACTCAACTATAGAAGTATCGAAACCACTCTTGTAAAATGTTTCCTTTTAAAACCAAATATTAGCATTGCACTTCAATGGTCGCTCATTACAAATAGATCATTTTGAAAAATCTTTGTATTTTTCACCACTTTGAAAAATCTTTGTATTTTTCATCACTTTAAAAAATCATTCATATTTTTCACCACTTTGGAAAAACCTTCGCATTTTTCACCTGAGCAGGTTGCCCATTACAATAAGACCACTTTGAAAAATCTTTGTATTTTTCACTACTTTGAAAAATCATTCGTATTTTTCACCACTTTGAAAAATATTTGAAAAATCATTCGTATTTTTCACCACTTTAAAAAATCTTTGCATTTTCCACCTATGTAGGTCGTCCATTACAATAAGACCACTTTGAAAAATTTTCATATTTTTCACTACTTTGAAAAATCATTTGCATTTTTCACCACTTTGAAAAATGATTCGAATTTTTCACCACTTTAAAAAATCTTTGCATTTTTCACCTAGATAGATCACCCATTATAATAAGACCACATTGAAAAATTATTCTTATTTTTCACCACTTTAAAAAATCTTCGCATTTTTCACCTGGACAGGTTACCAACGATAATTTGACCATTTCAAAAGTTTTAAATTTTACCAAGAGGCAAGTTATTTGGTGCAACCATACCAATTCAAAAGGTTTTTTTTTTTTTTCAAAGATCATCTTTTTCTATGCAAATCTTCTTTTCTTTCGAGTGCGTTTTCTAGGCCTCATCCTTCAGATAATGTGCTTTTTAGTCTTATTTTTTTCTTTGAGTGCGCTTTTGAGCTCTTACTTCAAACACTTTTAGAAGGATTGACCATTTTTTGATATGGTGAGTCTGTTATCTCTCATTCATTTTTCTTCTTTACAAAGCTTACTATCTAAAGTCTCTTACACGACTTTCTATTGTAAGTATTGTAAAGAGAGGACAATTATCATAACCTATTTTTGGGTTATTCTTCAAATTCATCTTTTTTTCTTTCTAAAATAAAAAAATAAAATACAGACTAGTATTTTGGCAAAAGCAAGTTGAGAGGATTTCACATGTAAAAAAAAAATCAAGCTGCAATTTGGATGGAATCGAGAGCATAATTGTACCTTATTTTCCCAAAAACTAAAGAGATAATGCAAATTCAAGGTCAAATTAAAATCATTATTGGACGAATCTATATCAAAATTAAGCCTAGGGATATAATAAGATTTATAATAGATCAATTTGATTTAATCATGGGACAAATTAAAGTTTAATTATGTTTTTTGAATTAATTTAGGTTCAATTGAAGGATTTAATTAGATGCAAGAACTTAATTATACTTTAAATGGGTCAAATTAATTTTATTAGGGGCTTCATTGGTGAAAAATTAAGTTTGGGAGCCCAATTTGGGCTTAATTGAGAAGATTTGAAGTTTAGGAGATCAAATTTAATTTTTATCAAGTCAATTGATTGAAATCAGGGGTAAAATTGCAAGAAAATCAAAGTTTTGGGGTCAATTAAATGCTAAATTGAAGAAATTCACAGTCAACGACCAATTTATAAAAGGCGCCAAACTCTAGGGACTCAATTGATTGAGATCATGGGTGAAATTGAAAGATTTGAAAGATTAATAGCCAAATAGGGGTTAAATTGAAAAAATCCAAAACCAAAGACCAAAATAAAAAGGCGCTGAAATTGAAGTTTGATAGGGGCAAAATTAAACAAAATTAAAAGTTTGAAGCCAATCAAAGGTGTAATTAAGAAAAAGTAGAAATCAAATGACTAAAATGCAATTTGCTAAAACGACACTGTTTTAGTGTTAAATATTCATCTTCTTCTCTAGAGAAGTTGTTTGACTGACCTCCTTCTTAAGGCGTTTTATGCTTCATCTCTCCACTAAATTGGATAAAACTTACACAAAAATGATCACCTTACATCTTATGACACTTTAACGTGATCTATTCTGGCTGATTATTGCCACAACAGATATGGCATCACCCAAAATGACCAACCCGACCAGCCCCTTATTTGTAGCAAATCTGACAGCCAATGATAGCCACTTTGAACCAATAATTGAGATCCTTCCGGGTTGAATCAAATGTAAATCCCGAGAAAATTAGGGCTGGATTAAAGTAAAGAAAATAAATTAAACTAAAAAGAAGTGGGAGCAAAACGAATACACTTAAAGAAAATGGGGCCTAAATGCAAATAAAAATAATTATAGAGCATAAATACTCCTCTTCTCACCAAAAAAAAATCTGCAGCTATCGTAAAGAAAGAAAAGAGGGAGTTTTTGTATCCATTTTTACAAATCAAGAAAGAAACACCAAAATTTCAAGAACCCATCCAAGATTAAGGGTTATAGGTAGAATAAACACTGGTGGGTAATGGATTAACATGAAAAATTGAACATGAAGAGAAGAGGGGAGGGTCGGCTATAATTAGAAAGAAAAGGAGGGATCGAAACCTTGATTCGTACTGGGTAAGGTATTCTAAACATGGTCTTATGAGTCGTTTCAAAGTCGATTATGAATTGATGGCTGGATGTTAAATTATATATTTAAGTTTTTAGCTTGAATTGAGGAAAAAGTATGAGTTGCTAAATTAAAGGACTTCATGTGTTGTGTGTAAATGGAAAGGTTGACGAATCTGGATAGTTTCGTCTCTTGACTTTCAGAGGGATTTCGGGTAGGAGGATGAAGGAATTATGATCAGGTTCCTTCATAGAAATTGTAGTTTTAGATGTTAACTAACTAATAAAATTGGTCTTGCTCAATTTGAAGTTATAGAACTCCAGCTATGGGTCACCAACCGAGACTGAGTCATGACAGACCCTATAAGGTAGTAGGTCTGGTTTGTTGATGATAAATTTTGACTATCTTAGAGGCAGAACTGGGTTCTCCTTTTTTCAGAGAACTTGTAGCCTCATGTCTTAACTTTCCAATAAAATTAATATCGCTTGAATCAGAGTTCTATAACTCTAGATATATTTAAAAATCCAAGAAGAGGTCAAACACCAACAGTTCAAAAACGAGATAGTAACAGTTGGACAATAACAGTCCAAATGTTTGTTGATGAGCAATTTTAACTGTCTTAGAGGTAGAATTGGGTTCTCCTTTCTTCAGAGAACTTATAGCCTCGTGTCTTAACTTTCCAACGAGACTAATATCGCTTGAATTGAAGTTCTATAACTCTAGATATGGTTAAAAATATGAGGAGAGGTCAAACAATAACAGTTCAAAAACAAGATAGTAATAGTTCGGGATTTAAACAGAAACAGTTCAAATATAAAGAAAAGAATGATAACTGTGGTTGGACAAAGAACAACAATAGTAATGGGTGAAATGAGAAAAACATAAAATATTAAGAAATGACTGAAAGAAAGACTTATTAGTTGTTGATATGGTTATTATAAAAAAATATCCTTGAGTGAGAAAAATCTATGAAATAAACCTGTGATTTGCAGGAGGGACCACAGGCGTTGTGCAACAGCAGCAGGGGAGCACGAGTAGAGCTTCTATTGCAAGTAGGTAAATCGCACCTATACTTTCTAGTTAAATTCCATGATTTAATATATTACCGATGTGAAATGTGAATTACTGAATGTATGTATATTCAAGGCGAAAGGTTGTTGTGTGAATTACTAAGTGATGAAATTATCACTGACAAAGGAAATATGAGGTGTGATTTGAGGTGTAAACTAGCATACATTTAGTGTATGTTAGGATCCCGGGTAAGGGGATCGCCATGTTTGGACTCACATGCATTAGTGTATGTTAGGATTCCGAATAAGGGGATAAATCATGTATTAACTAGCATACATTTAGTGTATGTTAGGGTCCCGGATAAGGGGATCACCATGTATTGGCTAGCATACATTTAGTGTATGTTAGGATCCCAGGTAAAGGCATCACCTTGTATCGACTCCTACGGGGTGATGAAGATGATACTAGTGAAATTGGTATCGGAAATGTGTTAAGCAAAAATAATCATGTTTGATCTTATAAAGTCTGGAATGAAGGTTGATAGTAGAAGAGAGAATGGTTATTAATAGTTGAATAAGGAAGAGATTCTAATGAAAACCAAAAGAGAAAAGTGAACAAAATATGAATGCATGTTACCCTACTGAAATTGTTAGATATTCGTGTTGTTATATTTATTGTGATATTCACCTTTCAATAATATATATTTTGTTTCAGGATCATCGCATGCACGACAGGAGTAGATCATAGCTTATGTTCCCTTCTTGTAATCTAGGTTCTATGGAGTATACCCTTGTATTTTGTAAATATGAAAAATGTTTGTATAACTTCATTTGTATAATTAATGTTTAAACTTGATTGAATGAACTTAACTCTGTAGTTCATGTAACCATATTTCATGTCTATGTATTTATATTTTTTTTTATCCATCCATAATGATATTCTGTTATATAATGTATATCATAAATTTTACGGTTGATAAGCGTGAGAATATTTGTGGAATTGAAACCCAGGATGATTGGGTCGGGATTAAGTTATGAGACGTGAGTTATTAGAAGTGTAAACAGATTACATGTCGATAACTTGGGACCTTCCGGTATAGGGAGGACTCCGTCAAAATTTTGGTAGATTTTAATACAAAGACCATGAATATATATAGAAAAAAAATTTAATTGCTCTGTTTTTCGGTTGACATGAGATTATTGTTTTTATCTTGGAAGAGGGGATGTTACATCAAATGTCAAGATTTGGCATTAGTAAAGACAAAACATCCTTTTTTCACCACCTATAAATAGAGGTGGATTTCATGGTTTGAGGAAGGAGAAATCAAAGGCCAAAGTCGACAAAAAATCAGTTTTCCCCCCTAGTTTTTTTTTCTACCATTGTTTCTCTTTTCTTTCTCTCTTCATCGTGGTTTTCGGCCACCATCATTCTCACTATTAGCTTGACCACCACCATCTCCACCATAATTCACCAGCATAACCACTACTCGACCACCTCACGTTAGGAGGAGTCACCGCAAGCTTCTCCTTCTTCCTCCCACAACCAATGCCAGCCACCAATTTCTCCATCAATGCCACCACATTTCTCCCTCTCCACTGACTATTTCTCCTTTCTTCCTTCATAGCGGCAACAACAACAGCAACTCCTCCATACTATTTTCCCCTTCTCCTTCTTCTTTTTCTCCCTCCTTTAGTAACTAACACCAATGTCTTCACCCACAATTCCACCACCGGTCGATAGCCAAACCAGTCGGCCTCTCCTTCCATGCTAGGTAGTCCGCTCTTCTCTTCTCCTCTTTCTTCTTCATCCCTCTCTGTCATTGTTATCATGCATGTAAAACAATAATTTGTTCTACATGCAAGGGGGGAATAATTAACCCCTCAAGTTTGGACTAGACTCATGTCATCCTAGCCTAAATCTTTGGGCTGGGCCCAGCCCAAACCCAAAAAAAAAAGATTGAATTAGCTGGGCCGATGTTGGCCCAACCCTTTTTGGGCCACTAATCGACTCAACCAAACCTAGTTGGGTTGGTCCAGTTGCCTTGGGCGAGCCCAACCCATGTATTTAATAATAATATATCATAATAATAATATTATATATTATATAATAAAATTAAAAATTAAAAATTAAAAAAAAATTAAAAGTCCTTTCAAAAACATTTATGATTTTCTCGCATGTGTTTCTATCAATTTTGCATAATATTGGATTGTATATTTACACTGTAAGATGCAGATCCAATATTAAAATACCCAGTTTTCTCCGAAATGTTTCTAAAAAAATTTTAAAATTCAAAAAAATCTCAAAAAGTGTTAAATGAATTTCCTCTTTTAAAAACAAAAAAAAATGTTTTGTTTTAATACATATAGTCAAATCCTAAAAGTTTGTCAAGCATGTTTTCATATAAACAAAAATTGCATCTTTCTTATATTTTAAAAATGCAAAAAATAGATATCATAACTAGTTTATGATTATCCGTTAAGATTTTGCCAAAATATCAAAAACCCTTCACTAATCATTTTGTTCATGTTATGTTAGGGTTTAGATGTAGACATTTATTATTTGGGGTGTAAAACTACACAAGAAAGTACACCCTCAGATATGAAAGATAAAAAGTACAAAATAAATGCGATGCTAAAATTTAACTTTGGAAAAATTAGAACTTCACCCAATAAGGTAGAGACTTCCTCACGAAGGGAGATCTACCATAGACCTTAGAAGAAGACCAACGGATATAAACTTGACTTAGAAAAACAATCAAACAACAATATAGCATACCTCAAGTAGGGTGCACTAGGGGTGATGCGTCTTCTCTTTGCACAACCAGTTTTTTGCCCAGACTCTCGCAGGCCATATGTTTTCTAGTGACCATAATACTAGGTGGCGACTCCTGAACCTTAATCATATGATTAAACTCAAAACTCTTTCCTTCTCAACACCACCTCTCAAGAGGCACATTTAAATGTGTCATTTCGACGTCGCCTCGTGACAGCAATGATCCCATAAATCACAAGTTCATTGCTAGTTTTTATATCTTTTTTGGTGATTCTTTTGTTTCTTGAAAGAGCAAAAAATAATCTATTGTTTTTCAATCTTCAACCAAAACAAAATATCGTGTTATGGCATATACTACCAAAGAGAATGTTTGGTTATATTGGTTACTTGCAGATATGAGAGTTTTTATTTCTCATCTCACTCATATTTATTGTGACAACCAGAGTTTTATTCAAATTGCTCACTTCTCGATTTTTCATGAACGAACGAAGCACATTGAGATCGATTGTCATCGTACTCTTCATCATCTCAAGTATGACACAATTACTTTGCCCTTTGTTCCTTCTTTGCAGATTGCAGATTTTTTTACCAAGTCATATTTTATTTCCTGTTTTTATTTTTTAGTTGATAAACTATCAATGCTTGTAGTTGCTGCATCGTTAGTTTGAGGAAAAATATTAAAAAATATAATCTTATTTTATTTTGTCTAACTTCGAATAAATGTGTTCAATGGATAGAACTCCTTGGTATAGCTCTTGGAAGGAATTGGAACCATCTCATGGGTGCGTATAACGTTGAGGAGAACTGCTTGATTACCGAGTGCATAAGCTACCTTGTTGAGATTTTTAGACTGATGCGCCAAAACAAGGGGAATTCCTTTTGCACCAAGGAGGGTTGTCAATACTTTAATAATTGAAAATGACAGAATAACTGGTTATGAACTTGTCCACTTCTCACTAAAAACTATAATTGGGTAGCTTTGTCGACTAAAAACACGTCTAATCTCTAATCTTGAGACGTCATAATTTACCTCAAAGAGCCCGTTAAAGCTAGGAAAAGCCAGCTGGCTTCCACTTTGTCTATCAATTAGAAATTGCATAGGTTCAATTATTAAAACCAATAAATCTATCAATTTCATTTCAGCTTGTCAAACGTGATTTCATTT
>Ga0325402_1001036_pt1 | contig 21679 bp, 13 predicted proteins | sample PopdelMetagenome_22_FD_207212 | JGI IMG/M metagenome (GOLD analysis project Ga0325402, IMG submission 207212) | Populus deltoides microbial communities from Bellville, Georgia, United States - Xylem-PdKOR-R3 | ecosystem: Host-associated > Plants > Phyllosphere > Stem > Wood/Secondary xylem...
ACCAGAGAGAGATAGAGAGAGGACGAGGAGTAGGGGACTCATTGGAGTTACATTTAGAAAGACACGCAAAGATCAACGATCAAATTTTTGGGAACATGAACCCAGCTTGAGACACGTGGCAATATATAATTGGGTAGGTGCAATTTGACGGGCTTTTGCTTGCTTTCACTGTCTCTCTCATGCGCTGAAATGTCAGCGTGTAACCCCGTCCTATGACCCCGGCGAAACCGTATCCTTCTCTCTTTCTCTCTCTAAATGTATTGATTGTATATATAAAGAGAGACGTGGTGGGGGCTTTTTATTATTTTAATGTTGTTTTGCTATTTGTGTCTTAGCCTCTCTCTCTCTCTCTCTCGCATCTCATACCTTTCTCTCCTTAACTTCCAATCCCTAATCCCTCCAGCTTTCTATAGTGTGTATCTTGCTTAACCCGTCAATTTCTGAGGACATTAGACAGCAAAGATTGGTTTTTGATCCACAACAAAGATTGGTGAGCTTGTTTTCTTATCTGGGTACTTCTTATTTCTTTGTTTGAAGTTGGTTGTTGGGTTAATTCTACGAGTGGTTTCGATATTATGTAGCTTGAGCTAATTTCCTAGCTGTTTTGATGTTTTTATTGCTTGATTTTGGAGTTCGTGTTTGTTTTATTGATTGCTGCCGAATTGTTTGGTGATATGGAGTTATTTGGTACATGGGTTTTGAAAAGAATGTGGTGTCATTGAATAGTTGATGGAATGGGGGGTTTTTGGTTTTGAGTGAATGCATGTGCTTGGTCAAGTTCCTTATGTTTGGATTCTTCAATTTTGGCACTCTATTTGTTGTTTCGTTAGACATTTCATGGTTTTGATTGCTTAAGTCTGAACAGCTAATTGATTTCACTACAGAGATTGTGGTGGCTTGCTTCAGCTGTGCTGTACTAGTGCAGTGGCTGGCTTCTGGTCTCTGTGAGGCTTGTATGTATTTGTTGGAGCCAATTCCAATTTGGTATTGGGAATTGTAGCAAATGTCTGTCAATCTCCTGCTACGAGGTCAACAAATAGGTAGTTGGTGATTAATCAAGTCAATGGTTTTGGTTGGTTGTGCTTTGAGTCCGGAGGTGGGTTGTTGTCATTGTAATACTTGCATTGGGATCATTTCTGCAATTTGAGTCCTTTACTTTACCGAAACTAATCTGATGGGTTAAACTTTAGTGTGAAATGCTAATTTTGGATTTTCATCTACGTGACTTGATTTCGCTAGTTTAGCGAGAAGATGCACCCCCTTGCAATTATTACGTGGTGTAGGACTTAACTTTTTGATGATCTGGTATCATATCCTTTCCTAAATTGCAGAATGTTACCTTTCGCTGAGAGGAAATAATAACATGAGTTCTTTGACGTGATCGATGTAGATAATTGCGGTGATTAGCCAATTTGAAGTCAAAACCTTGTGAAGTGCTTGTTGCTTTGTGCTGCTTTTGTTTGAGATATCATGCAATTTTAACCTTTTTTTTCTGTTGGATTTGACAAGGTCTGATTATCTGTACTGAACACTGATTATGTCTTGTACTTCTCTATGTGGATGCTGTCAAAGCCAGTAGGCAGTATTAAAGTTAGTCACCATTTGGTTCATTCTAATTTGTCGTTATCCAATGTTGCTATTTTCTTATTGGAGTTCCTTTATAAATGTTCAACAGGATGCTGAGGATTTGTAGTGGCTTAAATTGCTCTTTTGGAGCTTTGATGCTACTTCCTATCTGATGCATGGCATGCGGTGTGGGGATGCTTCTGGAAAATGTAAAACAAAGGATTAAAAGATGAAGGATAACGGCTCAACAAGTAGCAAAATGATAAGCAGAAACTGGGTCTTGAAGCGAAAACGAAAAAAGATTCTATATGGACGAGTTGTTTCTACTAGTAAAGAAGATAACCTGGAGTCTCCAAGGAATACTTCTGCTGCTAAACGCAGGCCAAAGAGTGAACTAAGTTCTGATCTATCTACATCCAAGAAGAAAGGAAATGATGGGGTGAGTTATCCTTTTGTTCGATGTAGCATTCTGTTGGATTGATGTTTCTTCAGCTCAAAAGTATAGCATAAAATCCTTGATAGATGGTGTATGAACACATTTTTGCTCTGATTTTAATTGAACAGGCAGTTTACTTATCATCGGTTTTGAATAATAAAACCTTTTCTGATAATTTATGGAGCACATTTTAATTATATTATCTTTGTCTCATGTTTTGGGTTTCTTCTTCTATGCTCAGTTGCATGGATGTTTATGATCATCATCTGGATCCAATTTGTCTTACAAAAACATCCATGTGGCTTGACAGTCCTATGTGTTTGGAACCAATTCCTTTTTATGAATGGGACTTTCTTCCATATAAAGCCTGATGAAGCTTCAATTGGACATTTTAATTAGTCAGTTCTTCCTTTTCTTTGAGAATTGAAAATATCATTTCATCATGGCTTTAAATTAAATATTTATTACTGAAACGGGACTTTGGTAACATAAAATAGCACAGGAAGTAAAAGAAATCCTGTACATCCCTATCAGGGCAAAAATTGGCTGTAGAGTGTGTTCTGTAAAAAGCAATGATCCTCATGAAATGCTCTGTTGAGATCATGACAGGAAGACCCCCCTGATGTGAAAATATTTACTTGATACATCACCAATGCTTTCCTTTAAATTTTAGTTCTAGGTTTTACCAGAAGATCTCATTGATTCCAATCAAATTAAGGAAACTGTTAGTAAGTGTTTTGAAGAACCTTTTCTAGCTTAGTCTTTTTTGCAATTGAACATAATTGATGTCTTTGAGCAGAACAACAATCTAAGGATCTTCTTCTCATTTTTCTGGAGCCTTTTCTGGAATTATAAATTTTAACTACATGGGGCGTTCCAAACCTAAATACGATGCAAGCTTTCTGGTTGTTTTAGCGAGTAACTTGTCTATGGATGGTGGCACTAGAACAATGTGGGAAGTTTTTTGATCTCTTTATGTGGCAGAGGCGTGTAGCTGGTGTTCACAATCCCTCTCTCCCCCTCATCTATATTTTTGATGATACCATTAGGATTCTAGATCGCAAGTTAAAATCACATGCCAACAAAGTTCATTTGATATGCTATTCCCTCTGTTCATAACTTATTTCCGTGGTTAATTTTGTTGTTTCAGCAAGCTACTCATCTTTATAACTATTTGGAGTTGAGCGTCTTGGGTATGTGCTTGCATTTACTAACTCCTTGTTACCTTTTAATAAACTTTGCCTTCCAGTATTACTATGAATGTGTAATATGTGATCTTGGTGGCAACTTGTTGTGCTGTGATAGCTGTCCCCGGGTGTATCATCTACAGTGCCTTGATCCACCTCTAAAGGTATTTTCAGTTGTATTGAAGCTGCATGCTGATGATTTTCTTTCTGTTTTTCCGTCCTGCCATATTTGATGATATCAATGACTGTTCCCTCATATTTTTAATTCTTTTTTATTCATGTTCTGAAGCGCATTCCAATGGGAAAATGGCAATGCCCAAAGTGCTCTAAAAAAAGTGACCCGCTGAAGTCCATTAACCCACTGGGTTCCATTTCAAAACGTGCAAGAACAAAAATTGTCACTACAAATTCTAGGACTGGAGTAAAGTCATCAGTCGCTGACAAAGTATCTGCTCTTTTTGGAAGCTCCATTGTCTCCAAGCGAAGGTCCTCCTGCAAAGGGAAATCTGTTCTAACAGTAGGATCCAAATCCGTGGAAAAAGACCCAGATTCCTTGTTATATGTATCTTCTAGCTCCAAGCCAAGTGATCCATCTGCTCTTGGTTCTGTAGATGGCACTTCATTGCATGTGAACATTGATGAAAAGAAACCTCCTGCATCTCCAAAGGAGTCATCAGCAGGGAAGAAATCAATCTCCCTTGCTGACGAACTTTTGTCTTGTTCTAAACTTACTGAATCCGAGCCAAATAATGAATGTTCTGGTGAGAAGCTTGTCTTGTCTTGCGATAATGGATCTCCAAGAAAGAAAATTGTTCTTGCAATTGGTGCAACCTCTGAGAACAGGAAAAGAAAGCTTGAAGGCTGTAGTGTGGTCAGTTTTAAGAAGCACAGGACCAACAAGGGAAAACGCACTTCCAAAAAACATAGATCCAAAACCAATACTGCAAGTTCTGGGACTCATAAATCGAACCAGAAACAGAAAGCTGTTAATCATGAGGTTTCTGTATTTTTGTCAGCAGAAGATGTTGAACTCAAGAACTTAGATTTGCAGAAGGATGAGGTAATTTTTTTTTACTATTATTTTTCATTTTCCCTTTATAGTTATGTGGATATTTCATCAAGCATAAAATACAAGATAGTAACAATAACGGTTGGTAAGTATGACTATGTGCCTGTACCTTAGGTCATTAGGTGCTTACCACATGTCACTGGTTATTGCTACATTAAATTCTCACTCTTCATTAGTTGTTAGCACTGTAACAATATACCACTTCATCTGTCTGGTTTTGCATTATTGATGTTACATGCAAGTTGGCACAGTAGTTTGTTGTTGGTGGTGTTCCTCCTGGCACCATCTACCATGGGCAGATTATTTCTCTCCACCACCGTGTGCTCATAGAACCTCCATCTATCTTGGATTTAGGCTTCACACTAGCAAAATCAATAAATGATGCAATCAGCCCAAACATATATCCCTTACTCAAGATCAGCACTTTACAATCATTGTCATCTTCTGACATGTCAGTACTGTTCCTCTTGTCATTCTCAGCATCATTGTCATTTATTGCTGTTGCATGCTATGTTTGGTGTTATGATTATTATGAGTAAATTTATTTATTTCATCAGAAGAATCCCGTGGAAGTTGCACAAACATTAGAAGAGTCATATAAAGCGGAGGTTCATGTGGAAGAAACCCAGAAATGTGAAGATATTATCATGACCGAACTTCAGCAGGTGAATCAGCTATATCCAGAAAATTTGTAGGCTTTCTTCTATTAATCTCTTAGATATAGACGAATGCTTTCTACTAGAAATACTTGAATTCATACAATATGATTTATATCCACATTACAGGTTGATCGGGTATTGGGCTGTCGGATTCAAGGTGATAATACAAGCTCGTCATGTGTTACATTTCAGATTACCAAAAATGACCAGCTTTCTGATGAATTGCTTATTCCAGAGTTTGAAAATGGACACCTAGAGGTAAAAGCTGTTTGTGATGTGGATTCAGATGCAGGGATTGCTGAAAATCATGTCGAGGGTCATCCTGACATTATTGAAAGTTCTGAGAAGGATGTAAGTGTGAAGAATGACATCAGAGTGGACACAATACGTGTATACAGAAGATCTGCAAGCAAAGACTGTAAAGGAGGGAACAACAAGGATTTACTAGGGAAGGATGGAAAGGATTCAGGCTCTGGAGGCATAAGTGGTACGGATCAAGATGAATCTGCAATAACGACAGAAGTAACAGCGAAAAGACATGAAAATCCTGTGATTGAAGAAACCACTGATTTTTGTTTGAAAGGCTCTAGGGTTCAAATTTCTGAAGTTTGTGAAACACATGTCTCTCCTAAAATCAAAGACAGAAAAGAAGATGTGGAAATCAAAACTTGTGGTGGTGAAAATGAAGTACTGAAGCCTACCATGGAAGAACCAATATGTGTGAACAAAGGGACAACAGTTTATGAATTCCTAGTTAAGTGGGTGGGGAGGTCTCATATACATAACAGTTGGATTTCAGAATCCCAGCTAAAAGTTCTTGCAAAGAGAAAACTAGAGAATTATAAGGCTAAGTATGGAAATGCTGTGATTAATATCTGTGAGGAGAAGTGGAAGCAGCCCCAGCGAGTAATTGCTTTCCGTGGTTCTGAGGGCAGCAGGGAAGCTTTTGTAAAATGGACTGGTCTTCCTTATGACGAATGCACTTGGGAAAGTGTGGACGATCTTATTCTCAAAAAATCAGTTCATCTGATCAATCAGTTTGATCAACTTGAACACCAGGCATTGGAAAAAGATTCTGCAAGGGATGGTCTACGGAAAGGGAGGTGTGATGGTCTGCAAAATGAAATTGCTACTCTGGTGGAGCAACCAGAGGAGCTAAAAGGAGGCTCCTTGTTCCCTCACCAGCTCGAGGCATTGAATTGGTTGCGGAAGTGTTGGCATAGATCCAAAAATGTGATACTTGCTGATGAGATGGGGCTGGGAAAAACAGTATCTGCTTGTGCTTTTATTTCATCTTTGTATTTTGAGCTCAAAGTTTCTCTTCCCTGCTTGGTCTTGGTTCCACTTTCGACAATGCCTAACTGGCTCTCTGAGTTTGCACTGTGGGCTCCCAACTTAAATGTTGTGGAGTACCATGGGTGTGCAAAAGCAAGGGCCATGATTCGCCAGTATGAATGGCATGCTAGTAATCCCAATGAGATGAATAAGAAAACCACTTCCTACAAATTTAATGTTCTTTTAACTACTTATGAAATGGTTCTTGCGGATTCCACTTATTTGCGAGGAGTTCCTTGGGAAGTTCTTGTAGTTGATGAGGGCCATAGACTTAAGAATTCAGGGAGCAAGCTGTTCAATTTGCTCAATACGTTCTCTTTCCAACACCGTGTTCTTTTGACTGGTACCCCTCTTCAGAATAACATTGGTGAGATGTATAATTTGCTCAATTTCTTACAGCCAGCTTCATTCCCCTCTTTATCTTCCTTTGAGGAGAAATTTAATGATCTCACAACGACTGAAAAAGTGGAAGAACTGAAGAAACTTGTTTCACCACATATGTTAAGAAGGCTTAAAAAGGATGCTATGCAAAATATCCCCCCCAAGACGGAACGAATAGTTCCTGTTGAGTTGTCTTCTATCCAAGCTGAATATTACCGAGCAATGCTAACGAAGAATTATCAAATGTTACGAAACATTGGGAAAGGAGTTGCACAACAATCGATGCTAAACATTGTGATGCAGCTGAGAAAAATTTGCAATCATCCATATCTCATACCAGGTACTGAGCCTGATTCTGGGTCATTAGAATTTCTTCATGAAATGCGAATAAAAGCTTCGGCCAAGCTGACTCTGCTGCATTCCATGCTCAAGATCTTATACAAGGAAGGGCATAGAGTTCTAATTTTTTCACAAATGACCAAGCTTCTTGATATCCTTGAGGATTATTTGAACATAGAGTTCGGCCCTAAAACATATGAGAGAGTGGATGGTTCTGTATCAGTCTCTGATCGCCAGACAGCAATTGCAAGATTTAACCAAGATAAAAGTCGATTTGTTTTCCTGTTGTCGACGCGCTCATGTGGCCTTGGAATCAATTTAGCATCCGCTGACACTGTCATTATTTATGATTCCGATTTCAACCCACATTCTGATATCCAAGCTATGAATCGAGCACATCGAATTGGGCAATCCAATAGACTTCTGGTGTACAGGCTTGTTGTTCGTGCCAGTGTTGAAGAGCGCATCTTGCAACTTGCTAGAAAGAAACTAGTGCTTGATCAGCTCTTTGTGAATAAGTCTGGGTCTCAGAAAGAAGTGGAAGATATTCTACGATGGGGAACTGAAGAACTTTTTAGTGATTCTTCAAGCATGAATGGGAAAGATAACAGTGAGAATAATATCAACAAAGATAAAGATGATGCAATAGCAGATCTGGAGCAAAAGCAGAGGAAGAGGGGTGGTGGCCTCGGGGATGTGTATCAGGATAAATGTACAGATTGTGGCAACAAGATTGTGTGGGATGAAAATGCAATATCAAAGTTACTTGACCGCTCAAACCTCCAGTTGGCAACAACTGATGCTGCTGAAGGAGATTTTGAGAATGATATGCTTGGCTCAGTAAAGGTGAGTGTGTGATTTGGTTGTTACTTTGATCTGTTCATTTGTTCCTACATCAAAAGTACTCACATTTTGCTCTTACAGGTGACATGCTTATTTTTTACTATTTTACTGGAATACGACTTTTGCTTCATAAGAATCTTTGGTTGAAATATCATTTCTTGGTGCCTTGGTGCCTTGGTGCATCTACCAAAACCCCAGTTTATTTATTTAAATTGGAATTTGTCGAGTTAGATGCTCTGGGCAATATTCTGATGCTACAAACGGTTGTAAATTTACTTTGAGTAAAAGTTAGGCTTTCCCTTGTAGAAATTAACAACCATATTTCCCAGGCCTTACTGTTTTCTGTTGCAACTGTTTGTTGCATCTTGCCCGATGTATGATGAAAACATGTGACCAAGTTATTTGAAGGAGAGTGGCCTCTAGGAGTCTGTATATTTCTTTTCTTAGTTTGGCTCGGTTTTGTTTAAACTTTCCTTCTTTTTTTCAGCCTCTGAAAAATTTATTCCTTAAAATAGCTATTTGATGAGACTTTCTTTTGGTTTCAAAATGTTTCTGAATATATTCTTTGGATTGTCTTGTTATTGCCTTTTTGGTTGCTGTGTGGATTTTCCTGGTTCTTTTATTTATCTTAATCTTTTCCAGAATGTTTCATCTTTAATGATTAATTCTAAAGAGGACTACCACAAACAAAATTATGTTTACTGCTGGTTTTGATTAATAATCTCTCTGCTTTTTTCAAAGCAGTCCTTGGAATGGAATGATGAAACAACAGAAGAGCAAGGGGGAGCTGAATCGCCAGTTGTGGTTGATGATACCTGTGGACAAAATCCTGAAAGGAAAGAGGAGAATGTGATAAATGTCACTGAAGAAAGTGAATGGGACAGGCTTTTGCGTGTAAGGTAAGGAGATTTACCTGTGGTTGTACTTTGTCTGAATTTTATTCTATAACACATGGATAAGTGAACAGGCTGTGTTGGCAAATGTATTGTTTCACCATGATTGAACTATATACTCATGATTTTTTTAGCGACTCTGGAAAATTTTAAACATGCAATTCCCTTCATGTTATTGTTGTCTTGTCACTCATTCTTAAAAAAAAATAATCTGTATCTTATGACTCAACTAGTTATCTATCCGCGCTGCTATGAACGATTTTCTGGAACCAGTCAGTCTGTTGCTTGATTTATTTGATCGAAAGACTTGTTAAAACAGTCAAATTGAGGTGCATTGATTGGGTTTATATTAATAATACAGTCTATTAACAATTCATTTGGTCAATTGGTCAAAGGGAGGGTTCAGTCCAGTAGAGTATATTTATAGGTAGACATCCCAGCTGTTCATGTGTGGTGATGTTATCCTGAACTGCTAGTGGCCTTGTTATTATATAGCAACTTCAATTAAGAATTGCAGTGATTTCAAAATTTTTTGTTTCTGGTGATTTTGCGACACCTGAAGTAGTTTTGTGTTCTAGGAATTACTGTTTGTACAGTGAATTGATTTGACCATGTTTGACCTTGGATACTGCTTTCTGTTGTAGAAGTCCACATATAAATTATGGACACCCACACCCTTCCAGCTTGAAGTCCTTTACATGGAAAAGTGTCCAGTAGATCCTTAAAGTCTTGTAATTTGTTATTTTGGTTATTGTTTTAGAAGAGTAAAGTCAAGTTACCCTGACAGTCAAGGTTCCACGGGGTTGTAATAGAATTGAATTTTAGTGATGGTTTTTTTTTTCTTCACATGGTTTAACATCTACAAAGAGTTATGATTAAAATTATATGAAAATTTGTTTTAGTCTCAGTGTCTAGTAATCTTTTTCTTTAATTCCTTTTTTATTATCATTCTCACTTCATAGCTTCCTCTTTCTTTACTAGGGAAATAATACATTATAACTTTCCAATTCTTATTTTGTTCTCCTGGGACACTCTGTTTTTTTTTTTCCCCGCATTGAAAAGCAATGATTGAAATAATTACTCTCCAACATGTTAATATTTGTTTCTTATTCCCTGTTTTTCCTAATAACCACATGCATAATTCAAATGATTCATGAGATAAAATTACCATTACTCAGTTATTCTGTTTAGTGAAATGTATTTCACTGGAATGCTTATTTAAGTTTCCTGTTTGTTTTACTGGGTTTTAGATGGGAGAAGTATCAAACCGAGGAGGAAGCTGCTCTTGGTCGAGGGAAACGCTTGAGGAAAGCTGTCTCTTACAGGGAAGCTTATGCTCCGCACCCAAACGAAACTTTGAGTGAGGTACTTCTATTTGCTTCCAAGTGTAATGAATACAAAGCTGGTCTATTATGTTGCCAATGAAGGTTGGACCAGAATGGTCTCTTAGTTCACATGTGATTTTTTATTGGGCCATAGGCTGATTTAGCTTTCCCCTTCTTTTCCTTTTTCTATAGTGTTTATGCATGCCTACATTATTATATCTCTTCCAAAACTTCGGATTAGTATTCCAAACAAACTGAACCGCTTCCTTTTCCCTTTCCCTCATCCTCTCCCTCAACATTTGATGGAAAAACATTCATTATTATCCCAAAAAATTGGAAATGGTCTGAAACTATGGAGATTGGTAGAATGGAGTCGCTTCTTATGTCTATGTCTATGGTTTTCGCTGAAGATTGCAGTGCTGACCTCATGCAGTGAGAGATGAACCTTGGTTACCATTTTGGTCTTTGATATTGTTTATTGCAAGCCAATGCACTTGCACATGCTCAGTTCAGTTTTATTTCCTTCTCTCCAGTTTACTCTTGGTGTCACTCCTTTCAACTGTCTTTCCTTTTGCTTCCTTCTCATATTTCTAGTGCGTCCAGCTTGAAGCTGCATGGAGTAAGATTTATTTTACATAAAAATTTTTGTTTTTATTAAAAACCTAGGCTCGTAAATATTTATTTTTTTCAACTGGAGTACACTTTTGATTTACTTGCCACTTGTCTTTTCAATGATTCAGCAGATCTCTCAAAAATGTAACCTTTCATGTTTTCCACCAAGCACAATTCGTTTGTTGTCATAGTTATTCTCTTCTTTCCTTTCCTTTCCTTTTCTTCTTTTGATTATAGTTAGTCATAGTTTCATTTGTTGTCATAGTTATTCTCTTCTTTCCTTTCCTTTTCTTCTTTTGATTATAGTTAGTCATAGTTTCATTTGTTGTCATAGTTGTTCTCTTCTTTTCTTTCCTTTCCTTTTCTTCTTTTGATTATAGTTAGTCATAGTTTCAACTATCAAGTTCAACTTTAAATGCAGAGTGGTGGTGAAGAGGACCGGGAACCAGAAGTGGAGCCTGAGCGGGAATATACACCAGCTGGAAGAGTTCTAAAGGCAAAATAGTAAGTTAAATTTCTTCACCCAAGAAACCCATTGCTCTCGACTCATCATCATCATCAACAACATTCTAGCTGCTGTAATGTAAAGTATTAGTATGGGGTCAAATTGGACCTCGAGATAAGATTATTCTGATATCTTACCAATCAAAAAAATAAAAAAATAAATTAGAATCGTAGGACTTCATATTCTTGAAACATGTGGAAAATGTCATGCTACTTGGACACAGTTAACTATGAGGAAAATAAGATTTAGAAAAATAGTTGACATCATTCGTTTCAATTTACTTTTCTTTGAGCAGTGCTAAGCTTCGTGCTAGACAAAAAGAACGCCTTGCTCAGCGGAATTCAATTGAAGTATTTCATCCTAATGAGGGGCCTCCTATACCTGAGTTGGTTCCTCATTGTCTTCCTGCCAACAACACGGATGGGAATCAGGCAGTGGAGTTTGCTCAACAAGGCAGGGAGAAAAAGTCTTTTGTGATTGACTTAGAGGATTATGAGTTCACTCAGCCAGATGCAACAAGGAGTAATGCCGATGCAACCATAAAGTCGGGCCACCTATCTAATCATAAGTTGAGAGGTCATCTGGATCTTTCTATTAACTCTCTTGGACACCCCTCTGACACAAAACTTCCAGCTCACCAAAATCAGGGCACAGGCAATGCAAACTTGCTTCTTTCCAACAACCTGTTACCAGTTCTAGGACTCTGTGCTCCCAACGCCAACCAATTGGATTTGTTGCACAAAAACTCTTCAAGATCCAAGGTTCGACAAAGCAAGCCAGTGACTGGGCCAGAATTTCCATTTAGTCTACCTCCTTGCTCTGGAACATCAATTGAGACGGCTGTAAAACATCAGGAGACTACATCAGACAAGCCAAAATTGCTAGATGCATCAGCTGAAGTTTTGCAACAACGTCTTAAAAATAACTTATCAGATGGTTGGCACCCGTTTAGTCCGGTATTCTTTGTCTGTCTCTCTCACACTTTGTTGACTTTGTTAATCTCTAAATAAAACTGACCTATTTACTTATGTACACATATTTTATAATTATTGCAGTGTCCACCACCTATATCACATGGGAAAGATTCTGATCGTTTGGAAGGTTCCAGTTCCAGTTTTGCTGGTTTTCAGGAAAGGATGTCACTGCCAAACTTGCCTTTTGATGAGAAATTGCTGCCCAGATTCCCACTTCCTTCCAAGAGCATACCTAGTACACACCATGACTTACTACCCAGCTTGTCCCTGGGGAGAAGACTTGAAGCTGTAAATGACTCTATGAGAGACCTTCCAGCAATGCCATTGTTGCCCAATTTGAAATTTCACCCTCAAGATGCAATAAGATATAATCAGCTGGAGAAGGAGGTTTCTCCCACACTGGGTTTGGGTCAGATGCCATCCTCTTTTCCATCATTTCCTGAAAACCACAGAAAGGTACTTGAGAACATAATAATGAGGACTGGCTCTGGATCCAGTAGCTTGTACAGTAAGAAATCAAAAGTAGATGTCTGGTCTGAGGATGAACTTGATTTCCTTTGGGTTGGTGTTCGGAGATATGGAAGGGGTAATTGGGATGCCATGCTTAGAGACCCCAGGTTAAAATTCTCGAAGTACAAAACTTCAGAAGATTTAGCAGTTAGGTGGGAGGAGGAGCAACTCAAGTTTTTGGATGGGTCTGCTTTCCCATTGCTAAAGACACTGAAGGCAACAAAGTCCTCCAAATCATCCTTGTTTCCCAGCATTCCTGAGGGAATGATGACACGGGCTTTGCATGGAAGCAGATCGTCAAAGTTTCAATCGCATCTGACAGACATGAAATTGGGTTTTGGTGATCTGTCTTCTAGCCTGCCACATTTTGAGCCATTGGATCAACTTAGTTTGCGGAATGAGCATTTTAGCCCAATTCCAACTTGGAATCCAGATGAACTGCAGGCGAATTTTGTTGGAGATTCTTCAGCGGGACCTTCTTTGCATGTTTCCTCTGAAAAGCCATTTCTGCTCAGTTCTTTTGGAGCAAGCAACTTGGCTACTCTTGGTTTGAATTCCTCAACCAGCTTTGATTTACAGCGAAGAGAGGAAGAATATGAAACCATGAAGTACGGAAAATTGCCTAGTCTTCTGGATAAATCAGTACACATATCGCGGGATTCCCAGAATAATGTGGGAATTGGTGAATTAAGCAATTCAGGTTTGTTCTTGCACCCAAGTAAATTCCTGAATCCAATAAATTCGAAGGGTAAAGAGGTAGTTGGAAGCAGTTCCTCTAACAAGTTGCCTCATTGGCTTCGGGAAGCTGTTACTGCCCCTGTTAAACCGCCTGAACCTGAGCTGCCACCCACTGTATCAGCAATAGCACAATCAGTTCGTGTACTATATGGAGAAAATCAACCAACAATACCTCCATTTGTTATTCCCGGTCCACCTCCCTCCCAACCAAAGGATCCAAGATGGATTTTGAGGAAGAAAAAGAAGCGGAGGTCACATATGTTCAGGCAGTTCCCCCTAGATACCAGGGGAAGTACCCAGGATTTTAGATGCGGCATCCATGGCTGTAATGTTGCTTCCACCTCTATCCCTCCACCGTTAGTTCCTGAAACTTCAGGCCGCCCATGGAATGAGTCTGACCTTAACCTGCCTCTTCCTAGTTTAAGCAAGATGAATTCATTGACTTCATCTGCTTATTTAAACGTTCAGAAGAAAACAACCATGGGATTATCCCCCTCTCCTGAAGTTCTTCAATTGGTGGCATCCTGTGTTGCTCCAGGCCCACATTTAACCTCTGGTTCTGGTACAACAAGTTCAAGCATCCATGAAAGTAAAGTGTCCATGCGAAAATCTCCTGACCAAGTTGGAATGTCAGATTCACAAGTTGCTTCGGAAGAACATAAGGATACAGAGCGGTTGCCACCTCAGGTGCAGAGCATGCTTCCAGAGAAGAGACCAGACCAACCTGATAGTGGTGATTCAAGCAAGACCGAGTCAGATTTTTCTCCAATAAAAAAGCCTGATGTAGAGGACATATCTTCTGAGGGAACTGTATCAGATCATCCTTTGAGTGATCATGAACCGTAGTTAAGGTATGGGATTGAAATATGGAACATCATTATTCTTTGATGCAGGCTCTCCAGTTAAGTGCTCAATTTTTTGTAGGCATGACTCGATGAGTGATGAACTAGCATATATAGGATCATTTAGGACATCTTGTTTTAAGTTATTGCAAGAGAATGAAATATATAGTTTCCCCTGCTGGTATTGCTGCATCTGTCAAACTTGCTTCCAAATCTAGGGGTTGTTTTCCTCCTCACCCATTGAAAAGAATCGGGTGGATTGCATCGCGACAACGTAAAGTAAATCATAAATCTCCTCTCTCTGTTCTTGGGCCTATCTATCCATCATTTAAAATTTAAACGTGTCTGCGTCGAACCTGTAACTCTAATGTAGTTGAATTCTTGAAGTGGCTTTAAGCAGTAACACTTCTTGTCCTGTTGAAGATTGCGTGTGAGCGTTGAAACACCATTTCTTTGCAAGACTGGGGACGCATCATTTCATCCCCCCTGCTAGAGACCAGAAAGCGAAAAATTATCCTTGTTTTACTAGAATAGAAACCTTGATGACAAATTCAATGATGGTCAAATGCAACGGATCATGAGTCTTCTTCATACTTGTATACCTTTTTTTATTTTATTTTTTTAGAAAAAAAAGGTTTAGAAGGACGCAGTCTTGTGTTTTTAATTATGTAAAATCATGATTATGCCTACCAATAATCACGGATTTTTGTCTCCCCGGATAACCTACTTCATACACCTAAACAATAATTCTGCTTTGGAGATGGTAGCTCACCTTGCACATGAGTACACAGCCCCCCTAAAAAAAAATATGGTCCTTGACATTCCCGATGCCCTTTGAATCTCTACGTCTAGCTGATAAGGAAGCTAACTTTCAGGATTTTCACAATGGACCTATGGCTGTGATCGCATATACCTGTTGCATCATCACGTATCATAAGCATCTTGTGCGGTAATTTTGGGTACAACTACCCACCTAGAAGATTAACAAAGCGAACTTTTTATCATTACAGAAATAGTTTTGGATTTTGATTAATTATACAGCACCTACTCCTCAATTTCACCATAGTTTTCCTCTTCTCCTGTATCCATCACTTCACATGAAAGCTCAGCTGCTGAAGAAATATATATATATATATATATATATATATATAAAAGCACCGCTCTATCAAATTAGTATTGTGGGTAAATACCGCATAAAAGTACAGTAAGGCCCCTACCCATTTGAGGCTAGCAGCTCTCTTCCGTGGATAATAACTAACTCTCTTTACCTAGAAGAATAAAACTTAAGATGCGATCAGATCAGATCCTCCATTGAATGTACACACGATGCTCCATCAGAAGTGACTAAAGCCTAAGACAAGTTAACTTCCAAAAAACAAAAGAAACCAAAACAAGACAACAAAACATGGGACTAAACAGCGTTTGTTTATTCTAGTGAGAAGTGACCCCTAGTGTTCTTGAAGAAGAGGATGTAGTACTGATCCTGCTTCTTGATGGGTTGGCCACAAACCTTGACGTGAAAGCACAGAAGTGGTAGTAATCTTCATCATGCCCACTTGTATCAAAATTGAGAGAATAACTCAATGGATCATACCGGCACTGGAATGAAGATTGCCTACTTGCAGCGGCAGCGCGTATCACTCTTCCTCTCTTCTTTAGCTTCTTCAAAAGCTTTGTTAGACACCCACAAAAACAATTTTGTGAACTGCCAATATTTTCAACGGTCTTACTGGTGGTGGCAATGGTATCAACACCACCAGTCTTGGTGGTAGTTTTTGACCACCAAAGGAGCAACATTTGCGCCATTTTGTATCTAGAGTAGCGGTGGTGTTTGTTGTGAGTTGAACCGGGGGAGTAGAGACTTGGGAATTGGAAGCTACAATGGCAGGTTGTGACTTGTGCGAAAGTTGGAAGAATAGTAGAATACATATAGAGGGAGTCATGGGAGGAGGTGCACTTACGGTCCAAGAGGGAGAGTGGGGCTTTGTTTTTTGACTGATGAAAATTTGTTATTTTTAACATGGAATTTTATGCAAAGTGAAAAAAATCAATTTTTTACCCCTTCTTTTTTAAACATTAATTTACCTCTCCTTAGGCAAGGTGATTGGAATATATATCTTCATTTGAGGGATGCTTACCTTTATTTTTTCAACTTATAAATGACAATAACCTAAGAAAAACAGCAAGAAACAATGCAGTGTATATTTACAAGGTGCTTTTTTTTTTCAAGTTGTTGAAGCATTTTTTATTCTATCTTTTTATATATATTGAGTTGTTTGAGAATTAAACCTGATAATTTATTTTAATTAGCTTACTATATGATTCTCACAGTGTCATCATAGCATTAAGTTAATGCTCTATTTAAAAAAATACAATTCAATTTTGTTGCTTAAAACAAATTGAAACTATAAAGACTAAATTTCAAGTTGAAACAAAAAATTGGCTTTTTTTAGTTCATGAAGTGTGGATTTTGAAATTTTGGTCCCTAAAATTTTTTTGTTTTTCATTTTTTATCCTTATTTGTGTAAGTTTTCGCATTTTAGCCCTACATTTTATTTGTTCCGCATATCAATCTCTAGATTTTGTGAGGGAACATTATCCTAAATACTTAGGATTATGTTGAAAAGACATGCTATATTATTGTAACCCATGTGTTAGTAGAATTGAGTTAAAAGATATTTGAATTGTTGTGTGTATGCATGAATGTACACTATGATTATAATCGAGTTAGATTAAGATGGGTAATGAAAACATGAGAAATATGTGTAATTGGCAGGAATATGTTGCATATATGTGTATCTATGATTGAAATTAGAGGTGATTATTTTCGGTTCAGTTCGGTTTTTATCAAAAAAAAGTAACCAAACCGGTTTTTTTAAAACCAAAACCGAACCGGAACCGATTCAAACCGACCGGTTTTGGTTCGTTATTTTGGAACAAAAACAGGTTTAAACCGGTTTGGCTCGGTTTTTTCCGGTTTTCTTGGTTTAATCAGTTTTTCAGTTTTTTTGCTCACCCCTAATTGAAATTGCATGATAACATGTTTAAAATTCATGAAACATGTGTTAAACGTGAAACCGAGATTTGGGTCTAGGTTAAATGGATATAATGATAACGATTTGTAATCCTATTATTACGTGGAGGTCTCATGAGCTAGACCACAGACGGGAGGAATGAGCAGCAATTAGGTGTCCAAATCCTAAAGTAATAGTGCTTAATCTAGTCATTTTAATATTTTAGTCGTTGGGCTTAATTTTCTATCAGTTTCAGAAAAATAAAGAAGAAAAAAAAAACTAAAACACGAGATTTATTTAGGAATATAAAAAGTCGACCACATGAATGGGGACTTTAGAGTCAAAATGAATCGGGTCGGATGCTTTAGAAGGGACCATTGTTGTATAAAATGACCATATGAGCGGGGGCAACAAATCAGGAAATTTTAGGCTAACTATAAAAGCAGGGGATGAGGTATTGCCAAGAATGAATTCTTATGACATGGGAAAATAAAATTTAGGGTGATGTAACCGGCCACATGAGTAAGGGATATCACTAAGGTATGATATAGCCAACCACATGAGTGGGGACTGTTCATATCATTAAGTGTAGTTGATCTCAAGAACAAGGACTAACTTCAATGAAAGGAATACAGTTGGCAGCAAGAACGGAGACTACTAATGTTATAAAAACTAGAAATTGGTCGAAATATGGTTGTTGGTAAGGCAAGAAAATTGGGAAATGAAGTAAAAGTTGGATAGAGGTATCGAAAGAGAAAATAAAAGGAAAAATGGAAACCATTACTGTTATGTGATTATTATATGAGGATTTAATTGTATTTCTTGATTAAATTGATATTTAGGCTTGTAAAGTTCTCTAAAATCATTTGATTATATTTCAGGTGCATCTCGTCTACCTTCAGAGTAGTAGGGTATTTATTGTTCATGTGATGAGGTATTGTCAATAACGAATTCTTGATTAAATCTTTATGTATACAAGTCTTACAAATCTTTTTGGTTGTGTATGAAATGATGTAATCTATCTAAACATGTAATTTGGAATTTGGAGTTATGTAATCCTCACTTTATAATTAGTGTTAATTCTATTTATTAATATATATAATTCTTGATTAATTTTATTAAATATAAAGATTAAATTTTCCGTTCACACCACCCCGGCCCATTTTCCCCATAAAACACTCTCTCTATATACAATAATTAATTGGCATTTTCCTTTCTGCATCAATTAAATTTCCTGTCAGGATTGAAATCGTAAGCCTAAAATTGTCGCTGGAAATCTGCGGTCCTATCATCAGACACTAATAATTCGCCTCAATTAATTTCTTCCCGGTCACAAAAGGTGGTTGTGTCATAAATACGTACGTAACACTAGACTGAAGGAAGCTAGCTTAGCTTAGATAGGACATATGTAGGAGAGTATAATTAGTAGCTGGACCTAAAATTCATCAAATATAATAATTAATGATGCGATGTGCCTAAGCTACCAAACCAGTTTGTTGGGAATTGTTCGAACAAATTAAAGCGACAGCGTTTCCTAGGTTTTGTTTACATGAAACATCCATCCATCGTCGATTCGATATGTAATCTCAAACAACCACGCACTGTATGCTAAAGAAGTGACGAACAGGAGGGGTGGTGATATATGCAGTTTCCCATTTCCATTGTAACGTTTGAAAATTGCTATTTCCAAATGCGATATTAACTTATAAACTGTTTTGATTGAATGATGAACATTTTTCAGAGCACCACCGAGCTATTCCTCCAGATGTGTTTAATATTTATGAGATGGGAGTTCTGTCGGATTGTAGGAGTTGGCATGTGCGCACAGTTTCCAACAAACACTTTATGCTCTAATTGCTGTAGATTATACTAAGTGAAAGTGATTTCTTTCTGATCCTTCTCCAACAAATTAATTACTACTACAAGGTATTTATTTGGGAAATTAAATTATGTTAAAGTAATGTTGTTCAAGTGTATATATGTTTGGTACCACCTTCCTCCTCGCCTTTGATTGAGCATGTTCTGGGTTTGAACGCAGGTAGGGTGAAATGGGGTAGGTTTATTTTTCAGCCGGGCTAGGAAGATAAAACAAGGCTTTTGCCCCATTTGGTATTGTGTTAAAACCAGTGTGATGGGCAAAATTTAATTTTTTTTTTATATATTTTTAGATTTTGCTAATATCAAAAAATAATTTTTAAAAATAAAAAATTATAAATTTGATGTATTTTCAAGTGAAAAACACTTTAAAAAACAACTGCTACCACACTCACTAACAACCTGCTTCAAAGTTTTTGTAGGCTTATTATTGTAGTAGGAGTTATTTTTATTTGAAAATATATTAAAATAATTTTTTTTATTTGTTTTAAAATTAATATTTAATATTAACCTATAAAAATAATTTAAAAATATTTAAAAAATTAATTTAAAATAAAAAGGAAAAACAAAAGGAGCAATAATTGAAGGGGCATTTTTAGTACAATTAGGCACAGAATAATTGTAGTGTGGAAAGAAGACAGTAAGATCATCTGAGTCGCCATAAGTCAAAACGAGCAAGGGCCTATTCTGCATAGCCTATTCTGCATAGCAGACCAAAGGGTGGAGCCTATTGATGCGTCCGTCACATGGCTGCCAGAGAAAGAAAGCAAGCACATGGTTTAGATTGGAATATCCAAGATGTGTGTCAGCGCGTGTGTATAATAATGAAGTGACCTTCACTTCTAGCTAGGCATGAAGGCCTGAACTATTTCTTGACCCATTTATTTTCTACTCTAATGTCCGATCTGCGCTCTGAGCTTTCTGCAATGGCATTGCAGGTTTTCTGAGCAAGCAGTCGATGCAGGTTTTTTAATAAGGTTCGAGAGGGCCTAGCACTAGTTCTTGACTTTTATAATTCATAGCAATCCTTCTTTTTACAGCCCTACTTCTCCTCTTTTTCTTTCCTTCTTTGTTCTTTTCCAGATTAGTTAATTCCATGGCTTGACTGTTCAACTGCGCGCGACGATAGCTCCATTAGGGTAGTTATAAAGAAATAAAAACTCAAGACCACATTGTTTGCTCTGGTGTCAGAAGTAAAATCCAAGAGAAAAGAACCGAATAATCAATCATCACTCGGATCAGATTCTCTCTATTATAATGATCATCATAACTCCTTACAATCTTGATCGATCCCATCATGGACGAGGGCAATGGCATGATAGGATCTTCGAAAATGATATTTTTATTAATCTTATCAACCAATCAATCATAAATCTTATTTCTTACCTTCAAGTTGCTTTGTTTTGTTGCGAGATAATACACGGGTTGTAGCCTATATATAAAACAATCTTGTAGCCTATAAAAGAATCTTATATATATATATATACACATATTGCAAACATATTTCATGAGAAACTGATATAGTTTCTCTCTTGTGTACCAATTTGTTCTCCGCAAGCTCCGTGTGAACTAATTCACTTTCTCCAAATTGCCTATACTTAAATCTTGATTTGAAGCACTCGAGCTAATATTGAGAAAAATAGAATTTCTGCTTTCGAAACAAAGATGTTCGTCACAGTGTTTCTTCCCCGTTAGATGACCGAACTCCCCATAACATTATTGTGGGGAAAAAAAAACATTATTGTGGGAATAAGTAACAAAATGAGGGAGGGGTGGTAAATGGGATTTTAATTCTTTAGAAGAGGGGGGATTTATGGGAAGTGGAAATAAGTAAAAAATTGAAAATTCTTGGCAAGAACGAACAATGGGACAGGAATGCTTTGACTTACTGCCCAGAATTTTTGTTTGCGAACAACTGCCCTAACGAGGGCAAAACTTCTTCCAATGAACTTCTTACATATGAATTAATTATTTTTCCTCGAGAAGTTCACTTGAAATAGCTGTATACATTTTTTTTAAACCTTGTTCGCTACTTAAAAAAACTAAAAGATAGACCGAAGATTGCTTGCAAGATGGGTTTTGGTCCACTTAATTTTAACTAGTCAAAGTTATCGTAAGGAGGAGTTTAGGGTTTGCAAGAATTAGAAAAAAGAAAAAGAAAAAAAGAGGAACTTTTGACTGCTGCTCATCAAGATTCTTTACATTGCTTGCATGTGCTTAGAACATGCCCTTGCATGCAATTGCAGGCATATATATAAAATGAAACGTACCTCTCCTTGATGTATAGTATACGGCGGTGCCAGTGGTATCCACGCGGTTTCAGTTCAAAGCTTCCTGTGGTTTATTGTATTCCAGTGGTTTTCATAATATCACTGTACATGTGGGTACATTTTTAAAGTTGAATGATTTTACTGTTTCTCTTGGTTCTTAGAAGCTTCACCAAATTTGGAAAAGACACATATATTTTGTAGGTATGATGGCATTGGGTAGGTGCCGTGGATCATGGTCCATGGCATGCAGCATGCAACTGTAATAGATAATTGATAGTTATTTATTATATCCTTTTTCTTTTTTTT
>Ga0325402_1001037_pt1 | contig 21677 bp, 19 predicted proteins | sample PopdelMetagenome_22_FD_207212 | JGI IMG/M metagenome (GOLD analysis project Ga0325402, IMG submission 207212) | Populus deltoides microbial communities from Bellville, Georgia, United States - Xylem-PdKOR-R3 | ecosystem: Host-associated > Plants > Phyllosphere > Stem > Wood/Secondary xylem...
CTTTTGTTGTGCAGAGACCGGAGTGTACTCTTTTTTGATGGTCAGTGTTTTAAGTGCCCGCTATTTTTTTGTTTTTCGTTTTTCCTTTCTGTAGGATGTCCTCAGCATCAAATATTGGCTTGTTTTTCCCCCCCTCATTGTTCCTAATATAAACTTTCAAGTCTTGCTTTGCCTACAAAGCAGGGTGCCTGATTCTATTTGATCTCGATCCCAAACAGTTTTGCATACGTTTTGGTTGCCTGTGCTAGGAACGCGTGGTGAAGCTGTTCGAAGAAAGTGAAGATGCAGGCTTGCTGCTGGTTGTTGATGTTAAAACTTGGTATCGTGGTAATGGTGTTTAATATTATGATCACAGTTATCTGAAACACTAAATTTTATTTTTTATCAAATTTAATGCTATACTTGTTTTTACACTTGTTAGTCTGTCCAGTCTTCCAAGTTCAGTAAATTGTGAGTCAATATAAAAGCTGATCTGCCAATCGATTTGAAAATAATCCAGTCAAACAGATAACTTGTGACGACATTTTCTGTCCAGAAAATGATGACCCAAACAGCACCTTCATCAAAAGCATCTGACTCATCGGACTGATATCCGCAATTCAAAGGTCCTCTCTGTGACTTTACCACCAACAACTTCTGACTGCATTTGCCATGAGTGTCAAGGTCACCTTCATCCATGTCTTGATTTTTGAGTAGTTTTCTTGGGCTTGAAATTAAATCCGAAAACAAGATTGATAGTAATATAAATAACACTCGTGTTCAAATAACCTAAACAATCTCTGAACATGCAACCAACATGGCTTTATATTCATGATCAATCAAAGATTTGGAAACTCAATCATGCTTTTTACCTTTTCAAGATATCAAGAAATCACTAAGAACAGAGTAACGGGTATCAAGATATTTTACCTAATTAGCATCACTAAAGATAATAAGACAAATGTAAAATGTAAAAACTATCTGGGAAGAATAGACTGTAGCTAAAAGAACCAAATTGATATCATATGATGTGGTAAATAACTACCAAATGTCAGTGACATGGAGATTGCATGAATTGAATTGACTGATTTGCCGAACTGCAAAAAAGATATTAGACCGAGTAATATTGAGATAATTCAAGCTGCCAACTAATTATTGAAATAGAGTATGATCAGGAAAAAGATTCCCTTCTCGATGTCAACACTTAACATTCACCTCCAGAGAAGTATCCATTGGAGAAGAGTCTTAAAGACCAGCTAAAGAAATCAAATCCCGAGTATATTTTGATGCAAAAACTCCCGAGAAAAAGTATAATGAACCAAGGTCTTTCATGTGAAAACAATCCTAAAGATGTTGTCGAAGGTTCTTAATCAATAAAGAATCAGTTCTCACAATAATAATGTCATCCATATAAATAAATAGGAGAAAAAAACTAGTAGATGACTTGTAAAGAAATAACAAGATATTTGCTTTGCATAAAAGAGAAGCGAATCAAGGTAGATTAGAACTTGTTAAACCATACTCGGGGAGCCTGTTTCAAACCATACAAGGACCTTTTCAAGTTACACGCAACTGATGTAAGGGGGAGAACAAACCAAATGGAGGTTTCATATATATTTTTTTTGAGATCACTATAAAGAAAAACATTTTTGATGTTCATTTGATGAATGGGCCAACCTTGAGAAGCAACAATGACAATAATGGTACGCATTGTAATTATTTTCACAACTGGAGCAAAAGTCTTCTCATAGTCCACTCCATACTCCTGTTTATTTTCAAGAGCAACCATTCGTGCTTTTAAATTGATCTAGAGTTCTATTAGAGAGAAACTTAATTGAGTACACTTATTTACACCTTTGGGCTTAACAATTGAAGGACAAGAAATAATTTCCTATGTATGGTTATTCTGAAGAGCCAGAAGTTCCTTTTGCAGTGCTTTTTGTCAACACTCATGCTTAACAATTTATAAGTAATATGATGGAACATTAATAGTTGACAAAATAACTGAAAAACCATACTGATTAGAGGGATGGAATACTCTAATAAGCATAAAAAAGTAGACTTATAAGGAGGAGACACGTAAGCAGTCTTAAGAGCAATCTTAGGTAGTGGAGCATTTTATACACATTTTGTGGCTTGAATCGTTAAAAAGATGATAAATCCTTAAACTTAGGAAGAATTGGAGCAACAAAGAAAGATTCAACATAAGTCGAGAAGAAATATTGATTGCCAAAGAAAACAACATTTCTAAAAATATAAAATTTGTTACAGCTTAAATCATAATAAATAGAACCTTTGTAAGAAACACTATAACCCAAAAAAATACATCTATCAGACTAAGTAGAAAGTTTGTGTTGTTTATGAGAAGGCAAATAGACAAAACAAACACAACTTATAGCTATGAGATTTATTGTACATATGATAGTACGATGAATTAAAATTTAACACCTGAGATGACATTTTATTTATTAAATAAACTATAGTAGCAAAGCTTCAACCCATAATTTAGATGGTACAAAAGACTTAATCAATAAGGTCTTAGTGATATCTAAAAGATGACAGTTCGTAAGTTTAACAATCCTATTTTATTGTGGTGTATAAGGGCATGAGAGATGTGAGACAACATCTTTTTTTATGTAAGAAATCATGAAGTTCATGAGACATATATTCCCCACCCGAATAAGATCTCAATATCTTAATACAAGTAGAAAATTGAGACACACCCAGATAAACCGACTGTAATTATTAATAAATATCATAACGTACTTGTAATAAGCATGAGGAATAATTGGTGTAATTGTAAATCCCAGTTATAATTTTACTGGGTTATTAAAATATGAGAAATTTAACCAATAGTAAAATGGGTTAAATTAAATTAAAAAAACCTAAATCAAGATAAAAATGGTGAAATTAATGAAATAAAAAGTGAATATAGCACTAAATTGTTAAAAAGAAAAATTTTGTGGGGACAAAATGAATAAGTAAAACCAAGAGAGGTCAATGTTCAAATAACAAAAGGTTAGGGGTTTATGTACAAATGATAAGAAGGGATGAGGGTAAAGGTGTAATTAATAAGAAGATAGCACTATAAATACCATTCTATTTCTCTCTTGTGGTGACTTGCAAGAACAAGAGAAGGGTTAGGGTTCTTTGATCTTTTCTTCTTATTCCTTGATGAAATCTACACCAAAATGTTAACCTAGAGTGATTAAAAAGAGTCAATAAGTGATAAAAAAAAAGAAGATATTTGGGTGGTTTAGAGACTTTAGAGAGAGGTTGGAGAGAAGACATATTGATGGTAGAAACTTCGACGGCTATAACTCCAACTTCTACCATTGGATCAGAACGATATTTGGATATGATGTTCTCCTCCATGTCTTATACATTCGCACCAGAGGGATCTTCTATATCAGTCTCCGTTTGAGAGATATCATGGGAGGAAAATTTATGGGAAAAATACACTTCTGGATAGTCTTAGTCGCCAACTATTTTCTCCTCCATTCACCGTTGGATCGAGCTATAATTTGGATGCGTGGTTCGTCCAGATGCTATCTAGATTCTAAATGGTGGAGATCAGAAGAAAACACTCCAAAAAAAAGTTGTGCTTCTTACATAATAGTTCTGCAATGTTTAGGTCAGTTCAGTTAAACCCAAGTTTCTGGAAATTTCACTGTTGGATGAAGTTGATATTTAGATATGTTATACTTATAATAATGAATTACAATTTGACCGTACGGATTGTTAGGAATATTATTTTTTTGTTATTTATGGTTGTTTTAAAATGCTTTCTGTGATAGCCCTGGAAGTCTATGTTAGGGAGCCTAAATACCATTCTAGTGCTTTATTTCATTTGGGGGCTATTTCGGTTCACACAGAACCAATTTTGACAGTAGTTTCAAACACCCATAAATAACAAACAAATAATATTCTAGACAATCCATGCGGTCAAGTTGTAATTCATTATTATAAGTATAACATATTCAAATATCAACTTCATCCAACAGTGAAATTTTCAGAAACTTGGGTTTAATCGAACTAACCTAAACATTACAGACCCACTGTGCAAGAAGCATAACTTCTGTTTGGACTGTTTGTGTTTGATCTCCACCGTTCCAAATTCAGATAGCATCCGTAAGAACAACATATCCCAATTATAGCCTAATCCAACGGTGGAAGAAGGAGAGAACGATCGACGACTGAGACTGTCCAGAAGTGTATTTCTCTTAGAAACATTCCTCCCATGATATGTGTCAAACAGAGACTGATGTAGAAGATCCCTCTAGTGAGAATGTACAAGACATGGAGGAGAACAATATATCCAAATATCGCTCTGATCCAACCGTGGAAGGTGGATTTATAGTCATCGAAGTTTATGCCATCAATATGTCTTCTCTCCAACCTCTCTCTAAACTCTCTAAACCACCAAAATATCTCTCTTTTATCACTCATTGACTCTTTTTAATCACTCTAGGTTAACATTTTGGTGTAGAGTTTATCAAGGAATGGGAAGAAAAGATCAAAGAACCTTAACCCTTCTATTGATTTATGTTTTATTGGATTTGGTTGTAAACCGATATTTTAAGTTATTATACAATTTTTTTTTGCGAACTCAATTATGTATTTGTATACATTTATGTTATTCCCTTTTATCAATCCATTTATATGATAGACTAATATTTAAGAAAAGTCATTGTGCTTATTATTTGTGAATGTGATATATGGAAGGATTGAATGGTGTGTGTGATGGTTTAATGGAATGTTTGGCTTGCTGAGAAGCGAGGATGTTACAGTAATATCCCAAACATCACTATGAATAATATTAAAGCTCATTATAGCACGGCTACCAAGAAAAGTGAATGGAAGGGTTTTATTCTTCCCTAATTTACATGTATAATAATCAAATAGAACATTATGAGAAGAAAATTGATCTTTGTTTCCTAAAAAACCAGAGTTTAACAAACAAGACAAAACAATAAAATTTGGATGGCCTAAACATTTATGCCACACTTCACCTTTATTTTTAACAGTATTACAAGTAAAAGATAGAAAATGAGAAATTGAAAAATACAGTGGAAATAGTCTTTCAACTTTAAGCCTCTTCATGATCACTGTCCCTAATACCTACTCCTGCACAAAATAACCATCACGAGAAAAACACAGATTACAAAAATTCTCCACCAATTGACCAACCAAAATATGTCTGGCAGACAACTTTGGTAATACAAACGCATTTTTAAAAGTTGGATTGATATACCTAACCTTAGTAATATGTATATGACCTCTGTTAGCAACCTGAATCTGTGATGAACCATGACACATACGAATATTTTTAAGCATACTAGATGAGTTGGTCATATGATTTGAAGTGGCATAATTAACAAGCCAACATTGATAATTAATATTATTACCTTATAGCTTTAAGGCTGAAAAAGATGAAGCAATCATTTGATGTACCATTTTAAGAGTAATAATACCATATTTAACTATTATGTATGGGTTGTCATACGTTATAACTAGAAAAGCATTGATTTCATGATTTTAAGGACGAGGGGGGCACTTCTTGATAATATGTCCTTTGTATTTGCAATAAATGTATAACTTCTTTCTACAATTGTTACAATGTTTTCATATTCTTTGCAACTATAACACTGTATATTACTCATATTCCTACCCTTCTCTTTTATTTGAGCCATAAAAGCAACTGTAACATAATTTTTTTTACGTGAAAAAGCCTTATGTAACTTTTCTTTGAGCTATAAAAGCAACTGTAACATAATTTTTTTTACGTGAAAATGCCTTATGTAAGGAGATGTTGCTTTTTGCAAAGTAATTCCCTAAAACAAATATCTAAGAAGAGCAAAGATTTCAGTTCATTAAGTTTGAGTGAATAATCTCAAATTCAAATCATAGTTTTATTAAAAATTGATCACGCTTGCTTTAGGTATGAACTTGTTGAACAATAGAGAGAGATTTAACGGGCACTTTGACATAACCTATATTAGTATATTTTGCGTATAAACTCTGAAAGCCAAAGTTGTAATCCCTGATGGAAAGGCTGCCTTCAAAATAATTAGAAATTTCATTTTATAATTAATAACATCTAGCACTGTTTTCTTGAGAGTAAACCTTTTTTAGGTACTCCTACATGGCTTGTGCTATCATGCATGGTCTTAGATCAAAAACAATATTAGGGTTAGCAAACTCTAAAATCCAATACATTATCCGAGCATCTTTGACCTTCTATTGAAGTAACTTTATATAATCATTGGGAGCTAGATCACTCCCATCAACATGATCCCATAATTCTTTCCCCATGACAAGTACTTAAAACTAGAATTCCCAAGTTGAATAATTTTTTCTAGTGATTCGAACACTAAGCAACCCAAAATTGTTTGATGTTATCTTCTCAATAAACACAATAAAACCATAACAATCAACCAAGACTATAAGAAAATGCAAGATCCAAGAGACTTACTGATTGGCTATTAAAAAAACCAAAGAAAAACCAAAACAAGATAGTGAAATACAAATTCAGAAGTGAAACTCTAATACCATGTCAAATTGGCTAAATGACTTTTCTCTATGTGAGTTTTTTTCATTAAATAGAAATAATTCAGATTTACATCCCACAAAATAAGATACTATTAATTACATAAATATTGACAATAATTAGATAATACTAACTATTTGACTTGGGCTCTTTTAAATTTTTTTTTTTTGTCTATGTAAGCTTTTCAGATGCATTTTTGTAGCTAAAAAAATTATAAGTGGATGTAAAAAAAGTTTATGAATATATGTAATCAAATAAATCAAGAACTATGTACGTTAATAAATGAAAAAAAAAATCATTAATGATAACTAAAAATAACACTGGAAAAATCAAAAGACATGTATAGATCAAGATATTTAATCGTACAAAATAAAATATATACCTAATTGTGTTTGCTAAATTTATTTATGAAAATATTTTTTTATTCAATCAAATGATAATATAAATAGACATATATATTGAATTGATTGAATAAAATAATAGGAAAAAATACTATGCAATGTGGCACATATTTAAAATATTATCTGAAAATAAATATTTTTTATTTTAAAAAATAAATTTCATTTATAAAAAATATTAAAAAGAGCTATAACCAAAAAGGGCAAAAAGAAACCCCTGGTGCTTGAGCCTATTGCCTAGTACGCTTAGGGTATTGCAAGGAAAAGCCCAGTCATATAGGTGAATCGGACCTTCAAGCCCAGACTCGTGCGTGTGGGCTTGTTTTTACTTCTTTTTTTTTTAAAAAAAATACATAGATAATATTTCATCGGCGAGTTGAGATTCCAGCCATCACTATGGTGGCTGGAAAAACTGGGTCGTGTATCTTTTATCATAAAAATCCAATTTTTAAGCCAATTCAACCCTCGTCAACTCCCTTGTAGCACCTATTAACAAACCTATTAACCTAAAAAATACCAAAAAAGATTAAAAAAAACCATCCATTTTGGTGGTTAGCAATGACTTGAACGACGACTTTCCCTCTCATTATCAAAATCTAGCAACCCCTCTCTCTCCTCTCCTTAACCAAGAACTGAAAAATAATACAAATAAACTTTTGTATTAAAAGTGGTTTTTTGAAATTTTAAGAGACCTAAATTGTATAAATTATGTTGTTTTTAAAGATTGAGGACCTAAGTGTATAATATAAATAAAAAATTTTTATTTTTAAAAATAAATTTCATCCATACAAAAGATTAAAAAAAAAAGATTTCTAGATGAATAAAAAAAATCACTTCAAAATTAAATACACACAAAATAATTTTTTAAAAAAGCTTTATAAAAAAATGTTAAATAAGCAAAAAAATAACAAAATTCACAAATGAGTGATATTGATTGAATCATAACTTTAAGAATTATTTTAAAAAATGAAATTAAAAAAAGGTATCAATTATAGGAAAAAGCAAAATTAGAAAAAAATAGCCCTAGTGTTATGGCACAACTTGTCAAACCCGTGATCCGGGTCATGAACTCAACCAAGTTAAGTGGCTTGTTTCTCTCTCTTTATATATATATATATATATATATAAAAGAAAAGAAGAATATAAACAGATTTCTGATGTAAATGAACAAGGCAAGACCAACAATGTCAAGATCCTTAATCAAATACAGAGCATACTTAAATATAACAAGAATAAAAAGAACAAAAACAGATATAACAAAAATGTAGATAAAAATAAGATTATCTTACTTAAATTTATAACGAAAATTAATACAGGAGATATTGGTTATAGAGGAGAACGGAGATGGGTTACAGATATGAGTTACAGGGGAGAGTAAAATTTTCTGGGGAAAAAATTAGTCTATCCTCTGAGGTTGTAGGAGTCTCCTTTTTATAGACGAGTTGCCATGGAAGAAACCAAAACATCTTGTTGAAAAGTTTGGAGATGCCTTCAGAACCCATGTGAACCCATGTGGTATTGTCTGCCTTGATTTGGAAATGATAAAATGGAAGATACCCATGTTTTTTATGGGACTTTCATTTGTTGTCTACTTGCTATCGACATTTGATTTGTATGTTTGTAGTAGCAGGTAATATTTGTAGAAAAAGCCTAAAACAAATGGGCTTTTTAGCAAAGAGACTCAAAACAGGTGAGTCAAAAAGATATGAGTTCTAAACAAATGAGCCTGAGAAAGTCTGAAATACTTTTTTTTTAATATCGCTTGATAGGTGGCAAGATACCAAAGCAGTCATCTTCATTATCATCTCCAAGGGAAATGGTAAGAGATATCGAGCCAGGTGAGCTGGAGTGGGACAAGACTGTTTTTGGATCTTAGCTTTGTATATTGCGTTGTACTATTTGTAGGTATTCCTCTTCAGTTCTAGCAGAGGCAAGGAGAGCTGCCATTTGAGCCTTTCGGGCTAGAAACTTTGATTTAGGATGATGATTAATGATGTGAGCCGTTTGATGTTTTTGTAACCATTCCGTAACAGTTAATTTGGAACTTTTGGACTCAACTGCAAAGGAATCCCACCATTTAATTTTGAATTTCGGAACAAGTACTGGATGTCCATTCTGTAGATTATAGTCATAGAACCAGGAACATACCCATGGAACAAAAAGTTTTGTACAGAAAATGAGAAAGGGAGGAAACTTTCTTTCAGAAGGGGTTGGTTGAAAATTATTTTTGAAATGGAGGTAACCATTTTCAACCAGAGGATGGTCTTTGAGGTAGTCAATGTGACAACCATAGTAGTTCCCCTATTTGAGGAACCAGAGGGGAAGGTTTTTAGTATTCATTGTATTATGGAAGTAGAAAAGCCAAGAATAGCTATGGTTGTGATTTTATAGGAGGAAGGCATTGAACCATGCCTGTTGGTAATCCCAATACGTATAGGTAATATTGAAGTCCTGAGGATTTGTACGGAAGTGTATGGGAAAGGAGAGATGTTGATGTAAGGGTTGCCTCCAATCTTTAGGGTGAATAACTTTGTGAATGATGTATGTAAAATATGTGGGTTCAGTGTGATCAGAATGTAGTTTGAAGTGTTTGAACTTGATAGAATTGGTAATCTCAAAGATGGTGGCATAGTAGGATTGTGGTTTGGCTAAATTCCAGGGTTTGTAGTACCAATTTGGAGGGAAAATCTTTGAAGCAGCAATGGAAGGATTTTCATGATAAAATCCTTCTTCCATAGTTAAAATATTTTGGAAAGTAGTTTTGAAAATATATTTGGATTTGGTTTTTGGAAAACTGGTTTGTTGTAAAGAAATGAGGGGTTTTGAAGCAGAAAAACCTCCTTGGGGTTTTGAAAGGGATTTGGAAATACTACCTGTTGGAGATACGGAGTCGTTAGAGGCCTGTTGGAACACTTTTTGTAATGCCAGGAGTAATTCTGGTAATTTGGAGATGGTGTCAACCCAATATTGAATTGTGTCGGGTTAGACCTGTGGTGGTTTTGTAGGTTCTTCTTCTTCAATAACTACCTCATACCAGGATTTGACAGGTTTGGCAGAAATGATGGCGGAAGACATTAATTTTGCAGAAGGCTTGGTGCTTTCTGGTTTTGTAGGTTGTGTTTGAGGGGCTTTCCCTTTGTCTTTAGCCCTTGCTTTATGTAGCATCAGGACTTGTTTTGGAGGAATTCTCGGGTTAGGAAATCAGGGATAGAATTTGAATCTCCTTTAATGTAGGCAATATCGAAATAAAAAATGCTTAATATAGCTTGCCATCAGGCAAAAATATGTTTTGAAGCAAGATTTTGTACATCTTTTTGTAAAACTTCTTTTGCAGATTTACAGTCAACACGTAAAAAAAATTTCTGATTTAATAAATTGCTTTGGAATTTTGTAATACAAAGAACAATTGAAAGGATCTCCTTTTTTATAGTAGAGTAATTTTTTTGACAATCATTCTAGTGGGCAAATGTATACTGGAGTATTTGTTCTTTGTTATCTTGTATTTGTTTAAGAATCCCATCATATCCTATGTCAGAGGCATCAGTCTCGACTATTTTAGGAGCTAAAGGAATAGCTAGATGAAGGAGAGGAATGGTTTGGACTTGTTTCTTAATCTGTTTGACTAGATCGGTATGAAGGTCAAACCAAGAAATGGGGTTGGTTTTCAACCTATCATGTAAAGGCTTGGCTAGACGACTAATATTGGGATAGAAGTCCAAAACATAATTTAGACTGCTAAAAAAACTCTGCAATTGGGTTTTATCAGTGATTTTATCAGGAAATTTACTAGTAAAGGTTAAAGATCTTTCTATTGGTGTGATAGTACCTTGGCAGATATAATGGCCTAGGAAACGGACACGGGTTTAGAAAAGAGAAATTTTTGTTTTAGAAACAACTAAACCATTTTGTTTTGCAGTATGAAAGAATGTATGTAGATGTTTGAAATGTTGATCTATGGATTGTGAAAAAATAAGTACATCGTCAATATAAACAATGCAAAATTTTGAATGTGCATTGAAGATGTCATTCATGATGCGTTGGAATTCAGATGGGGCATTCTTTAAACCAAAAGGCATGACATTCCATTCGTATTGACCAAAAGGAACTGTAAAAGCAGTTTTGTATCTATCTTTGGGATTAATCTGGATTTGCCAAAATCCGGATTTCATATCAAATTTAGAAAATATGAATGTGGAGTGTAATTTTTGCAACAAATCTTTTTTGCTGGGGATTGGATATCTGATCCATTTTAAAGCAGAATTTAGAGGTTTGTAATTGATCACAAGTCTTGGTGTGCCTCTTTCAATTTCAGATTTTTTATTTACATAAAAGGCTGCACACGACCATGGTGATCGGGATTTTTGGATAAGACCTTTAGACTTAAGATCTCGGATTTCAAGTCTGCAATGTTGTTCTAAATCAGCGTTTATTTGTATAGGTCTTGCTTTTGTAGGTATGAGTTTTTCTAAAAAAGTATCTTCATATGGAAGATCAACAATGTGTTATTTTCTTTTCCAGAAGGCATTAGGTAAATCTGAACTAATCTGTTGTTCAATCTTAGTTTGTAAATCAATGATTTTCTTTTGTAAATTCGAGTTTTGTAATTGCCTGTTAATACAAGAAAAAGAAACATGGTTTTGTAAATCATGTAAATGGAATTGTTTTCCATGAATTAGTGTATTGATATGATATGTATGTATGGAACATATTTTAATTAAATTTAAATTTCTAGTCTTAGATTTTTCTAAGAATAGAAAAACAAGTTTGATGCCATTGATTTTGGTAGTAATACAATCATGATGTGCTTGATATGGAGTGATCATGTCAATATATGGAGTGCCAAGAATGATGGTATGGTTTATATCTTTTGTAACAACAAAGAATGTTTTAAGAGAAATGCCCGTGTTGAAAACAGAGGCTTGGGTTTTTCCTGCAATATGTAATTTTGAATTATTAGCAGCAAAAAGTTTTTCAGAAGTATTTTGTAAAAATCATTTTGGAACTAAACCTTCTTTGATGCAATTTAAATTTGCACCTGTGTCAAATAAAGCGATAGTGTCCAGTTTGAAATCTTCTGGAAAAATAAGAGTAATTTTAATCAAATATTTTTTTGAAGATATTTATGTTAATACATTCAGGAGATCATCTGGGATATGCTTAATGTTTGTAAGTGTATGGGGCAATGCATGAGATTCAATGGTTTGATCTTCTGCTTTAGATTGAGTGTCAGACTAGCTTTCAATTTTAGACAGGAGATGCTGTAATATAACAGAGTCTTTCTGTTGGGCTTGTTTCAAGGTTTGTAATTCGGATTTAAGGGTTTTGATCTCAGAATGTAACTCTGGAATGGTGACTATGGTTTTGGACTTCTTTTTGTTAAGAATCTTTTGTAAGGTCATATGTATTGATACTGGTAGAGAGTAATAGAGAGCGGTTTGGAGGATTATATGAAGGATGCTCTGGTTGGTTAAAATCTTTCAACAGTTTATCCAAGTAGGTTTTTTGAAGATGAGGATCATCAAGTCTTTTGATAGCCTCAAGAATGAATTCTTGGTCTTGGGTTAGGACGTTAATTTGTTTGGAATTATAAAGATTTTGTATTTGGTTGATGGTATCTTTATCTATTTGGAGCTTATGAAGTTTGGTATTGACTTTGCAGAAACGGGATGTATGTCCTTTCTAGTTACATTTGTAACAGGTAATATTTTTGGGGTCAAATTTTGGTTTGGATTTTGATTAGAAAGGTCTGTGGGGTTTGTTGAATTTGTAAGGCTTTTTGTAGTAAGGTTGGTCTGGTTTGGGATAAAATTATTGTCGGTGTTTATGGGCCGATCGTTTATAAGGAGGCGTATGGTTCAAATATTTTTTAGGCTGTGAACAAGTTCCACTGCAGGAGGGATTTTTGGTGGAAAGGTCAAATTGGTGACAGAAACTACCAAGTTCTTGCCTGTTACGTTTCATTTCCCACTTTAGGTGTTTTTAGAGTTTGAGATCCTGGTAGATCTTGAGACATTCTTTTTGTGTGAAGCTCACAAGTTCACCGTATGTAAGCTGGTCATATGGTATGGTTTTGGTTGTAAAGGTATCTTTGATCTTGTTTCGGACCTTTTTCTCTTAAGAGAATTGGTAAGCCTGTAATGAATTTTTCTTTCCAAAATGGTTGGTTTGAATCTTTTCGGAGCATAACACGAGTAAGGAAGATATTTTTGTACCATTGAAAATCACTGAGTTTTTTGCATCGAAGGTTGGAGAGAAGTTCAACATTTTTGTCTTTCAAATGGGAAGGATCTCCAACAAAATGCAAGGAGATGGTAAGGATAAGGGTAGACACATCATCTTGAATGGTATTTCCTGAAGGGTCAATGATAGGTGTTTGGTCTTCATAGGTTTGTACAGAGTTTAGAATATGTAGGTGATCTATTTCAGTGAGATAGTAATCCAACCATCCTTTAAGTTGGCCAGAGAAGCCTGCAATAAGAAATTCAGCTATGGCTTTATCTGAGGTTCTTGTTTGGGTTTTGTAGGCATTAGCTGTCATGGTCATTTGTTGGAGGGTGTTTACGATATTATATTCGGACATGCCATCTATGTTCCATTCATAGAGGGAAGATGCATTATATTTATGTTGGCTGATGATAGTTGGTTCGGTAGATATGGAAATATCTGAAGCAATGGTTGTTTTGGGAGCTTACCAGGTGAGTCTGTTTAGTCGAAGAGGTTGTTCTTGAATGATGTCTGTATCAGAGGTTGATACGGGGTTATTTTGGAGAGTATTAATCTGATTTGTAGAGGATGAAGGGTTAGATTGTTGAGGTGTATCTGGGACAGTCAAGGTTGTCCAATCAAGGTTTTGTAAGTGTATTTTAATGGCTCTAAGAAAATCTGTTTGATTTTTTTAAATTTGTGCTTTACTCGTTTGAGTAACTTGATATGGTTTGAATACTGGGTCTTTGAGTTTAAGGTCAATTGGGGTTTTATCAGTTATGAAGTGGGTTGGGTTTTTTTGTATTTGTTTTTCCAATCTGGTAAGCTGTTTACCGATGGTATGGAGGTTGGTATTTGTAAAGTTGTTTTGTTGGATGATATGTTTGGTACTTGTGAGGGTATCTTCACCAGGTAATTTATATGGGGCTGCATTAACTGTTTGATCTCTATGGGAAAGTTGTATGTTGCGTAAAGGTGGATGATCAGACTCAACTGTTGGTCCACTGGTGAGGGTCTATGTAGGGGTTTTTGAACGGGTTGTAATAGGACATGCATGTTTAATGAATGCAAATGGATATGCAATATGTTGTGCTGAAACAAAATGGAATTCAAAACAATCAAAGAATAAAATTTGCACGCATGGGTCTCAATGTAAGCATAAAATTGTTTTTGAATATCATTCCTCTGTTGGAGGAAATGTTGAAAAAACCAAGATCGTTTTTCCATATTATGATCACCATAAAAATCACTTTTGAGAAGAGGTTTGTTTATGATAAAATGCTTTTCTGAAGTCAAAACATTCAGCTCATTTTGGATGTTTTCAATAACAGCTGAAAAAGTTGGTGAAGTTGGAGGAGATGGTTGCTCAAGGTCTGTAGAAACTGGTTTTGGTATATTTGTAGTATAGTCTGCATTTTGGAAACTGGTAAAAGGGATGTCAGATGTAGATTTTCTAGAAAGGTTTGCATGATAAGGGATATTGATAACGAAGGGATTTTGCAAATTCTGACCAGATCTATTGTACTGGAAGAGGAAGAGGTTTCTGAGAATCTGGAACTTGTAGAGTGTCGGTGGAAAGACAGTTTGACTTTTCCATCTGTGTATTGGGTAATATTTTTAATTTGGACATTGAGTTGAGGTGGTGGTGGTAGTTCTGGTGGTGCTGCACCTTCGAGGATCCAATCTTCTGGTAGGGATATGTTTTTCCATTGGATTGCTTTTGGGATAACAGTGTTTGAGCGGGATAAACCTGTTTGTAGTAGGAGTGTTTCTTCTTTTTGAGATTGGAATTTGTGTTTGTTGGCAAAAGCTGAGAACATGGCTTTGTAATGGATTTTGAATATGAGAGCAACAGGGATAGATCCTTCGAGCATGTCATAATTATGAGTCTTTATTTGTAGTAATATACTTTGTAAGATATATATATATATATTTTTTTTATCTTTGAGAGATATGGTTATGTTTGGATAACAGTCAAATGATACCGGACCACTACAAAGGCTAGACTCAATAGAACTGAGGAGGGAGTCTTGGAAGTTTTGAAATCTAGCATCACGGAGGACATCTAGAATGGAGGTGTTTAAGCCTTCCTTTGTAAGGGGTTTTATTCCGACCTGGACAAGGCCAACATGAATATACTTATAGTTTCGGGCTAGATGTTTTTGCAGGGATTTTTGATAGAGGAGTTGAATGGTTTCAAAAAGTTTTGTAAGCTAAATATCTCTTTCTTCAGTTTTGATAGTAAAATCTGTTTTGAAAATATCATATTTAGATTTTTAATAAATCTGAGTTTGAGAAATTTTTGAAATTTTCCAATCATCAATGTTTTTTTGTAAAGTCTTCAATAGTTATTTCTTCACTTTGTATTATCCTTCTGCTTTCAGAAGATTCAGAGGTAGAGGAAGCCGAAATGGAAGTAGTCCTGTGAAAGACGGAATCCATAGAAAGGAAAGATAAACTAGGAAACAGGCTGCAGGTTATATGGATTTATTGCCCTAAAACTCAGACGGGACTTACATCATTCAGTTGCATACCTATAGTCTAATGGTCTCTTGTTTCTCTGGTATCAGAGCCTATTGGGATCTGGGTAGGAAAGTAACGTAAAAGTCAGTATTCTTAGAAAAAACATATATATATATATATATATATATAAGAAAAAAAAAAGAGCTATAACAAAAAAAAGGTAAAAAGAAAGCCCAGGTGCTTTGGCCTATTGCCTAGTACGCTTAGGTATTGCAAGGAAAAGCCCAATCATATAGGTGGATCGAAACTTCAAGCCCAGACTCGTGCGTGTGGGCTTGTTTTTACTTTTTTAAAAAAATAAAAAAATAAATAGATGATATTTCATTGGCGAGTCGAGATTCCAACTATCATTATGGTGGTTGGAAAAACTGGGTTGTGTATCTTTTACCATAAAAATCTAATTTTTAAGCCAATTCAACCCTCGTCAACACCCTTGTAGCACCTATTAACAAACCTATCAACCTAAAAAATACCAAAAGAATTAAAAAAAAAACCATCTATTTTGGTGGTTGGCAATGACTTGAACGACGACTGTCCCTCTCATTGTCGCAATCTAGCAACCCCTCTCTCCTCTCCTTAACCAAGAACTGAAAAATAATACAAATAAAATTTTGTATCAAAAGTGGTTTTTTAGAATTTAAAAAGACCAAAATTGTATAAATTATGTTGTTTTTAAAGATTGAAGACCTAAGTGTATTTTTCAAGAAATCCTTGGCACACCACCAATGTTTGATGTCTTTTTCATTTCTGTCCCTTTTCTTCAAATTTCACTTTTGCCTAAGAAATCAAAAGTAATTGTTCTTCAATTAAGATCAAATCTCCCAAAATAAAACTTTGAAGACCACAATAAATTATTAAAAAATGAACAATAAGTCCATAGTGTTTTGTGAGTGTGTGAATGATACCCATCTATAGTAAAAAAAAAACTCATACCTTTTAGTGTTTTCTATAATAGTTTATATGAAAACTATTGATTTTAATAAAAAGGTCCACGCTAACAATGCCTTTGTTTCAATTTTTGAAAGTCGACAACTTGTTTAGATGAATAGATAACTTTAGCAGTATAAGTTAAAACAGTCACTGCATCGGACATGTCACAATGAAGCTTGGTTACAGATTCTCTACGCCTAAGCTCTTTATAAGACCCATAAGCAATATACATTTTTGGCTCTATATCTAGTTTCAAAAAGCCCTTAGGCAATTTGATAGCAAGGTTAAGAGGTCCACTAAGAGGATGCATATGCTCCTTAAAGGGAAAACATCAGGTAAATTTAGCATCATATCATGGTAAACTTTTCAGCTTCAGTATCCGAGACCACATATTTCTATCAAACCAATTGATGAAGTCCCAAAAATACAAGTAGCTTAGTAACAAGACTTATGTGTTGGATAATCGGTTAATCTCTTGATTTTAGCAATATGATCCATTCTCCCTAGCCAAGGTAGCTCATAGCTTATGTTTGGTAGGCTAAGGTGTTTGGTACATGTAAAAGGTCTGTTTTTATAGATTTGAAGACTCTTAGATGTTTAAGTATCTTTTTAGATAGAGAAAATGCAACGATATTTTAAAGAGATAGACTCTGAAAATATACATGCTAAAAATATTAAGAATGAAGAGATTGTCAACCTGAAGCTTGAAAGATTTATAAGGTATTTATAGCTCATGGATCTTTTTTTTTTATGGAGATGAGGGGCTGAAGAGTCATTTTAGTCCTATGATATTTTGAGTTGCATTCCATTTAAAATAACACGTATAAAATATTAAGGGATCTATGTGAAGGTCTTGAAAAATTACTGAAAAAGTATTGGACTCAGGTGAGTTGCCTGAACGTATTAGGAGCAAAAAATGAACGATTAGAGGTTTTTAGCTCGTTAGATATGAGATCATCACTGACCATTTTTGTTTTTGAAGGTGGATATTAATATCCACCTCTTACCAATCCAAATAGTAAATATCCTTCACATTAAAAAAATAGCATATTATTTGTTTTTGACTCGACAAAAGGAAGACACACCACATGACTATTGGCTCCCAACTTAGGAGGAGTTTGGAAGTATGGTAACTATTGCGATTCAAAATACTTTTTATTTGGAAATGTATTAAAATAATATTTTTTTTAAAAAATTATTTTTGATATCAGTATATGAAAATAATATGAATATATATAAAAAAAAATTTTAATAAAAAAATTTAAATTTTTAAAAAAGCGGTTAAGAACTTACTGCTACCAACGTTGACATTACCATTGGAATTAAAGCAGGCACACCTTTGAACGGGAGCAATAATTTTATATTTTTTGCCAGCTCTGAAAATGAAAGGAGCCAGCATCTCCTGGGACTGCGAGCAAATGTTTTAGTACTAGAGTGCCAGAGCCACAAGCACAAAGAATGCTTCTATATTCATCTGCTTTATATTTAGGTTGTGTTTGTTTCTTAAAAAGTGGTTTTTGAGAAATTATTTTTTAAATTTTTCTGTGTTTATTTGTTATTAAAAAAATCGGTCAACGGAAAATATTTTTTAGTCAAAGAAAAATTTGGCTTGGTTTCCAGAAAAGTGTTTTCCTTTTATTTTTGGCCGAAAACATTTTTCGAAAGTTGTGAAAAATTTAGAAATGTCATATTATTTGCTGATTATATCAAATTTGGTCCTCAAACTTTTTGTTATATATATATATATTTTTTTTTTTTGTTTTGAATATTTTTTTTTCAATTACATCCTTTAAAATTTAATTTTTATATTAACTTTGGTCCTCATTTTTATAATTATTATTTGTTTTTTCCTTATTATTTTTTAATTAAAATTTTTTATTTATCAAATTTGGTACTTATTCTTTTGATTGTTACTTCTTTTATTTGAAATAATTTATGAAATGTTAATTATTATTATTTTAATTTCTTCGTCTTTCAATTTTTTTTTTAGATTTGATCTCTATTATTTTGATTATTATTTATTTTATTTGAGATAATTTATGAAATTATATATATTTTTTTTCAATCTCATTCTCATTCAACTTTTTAATTTGTAAGATTTGTTCCTTATTATTTTAATAAACTTGAGAAAAATAAAACATTAATAACTTATTTTTCAGCTTATTTTCCATGACATAACCAAACACTGGAAAGTGTTTTCCAACTTATTTTCCATTAAACTACCAAAAATTGGAAAATAATTCACTTTTCTGGAATTCACTTTCCAAAAAAAAAACTACTTTTCAGCAAACAAACGGGATCCTAGACTTATAGCTTATACAATTCTTGAAGCTGGTCTTTTGAGGTAACTCTCAAGGTATTCTTCAATTGTATCCCTTCCACCATGCAAATTACTAGATCTTCTATTAACATACTCCATAACCACATCTGCCCCAACACTCTGCAAGTGTCCCACTCGAATCTCCATGCAATAGATAAAGCCTGTTTGTTTTTATATTTTAAAAACACTTTTGAGAAAATTTAAATTTTTTTATTTTTATTTTGCTTCAAATTAATATATTTTAGTGTTTTTAGATTATTTTGATGTACTGGTATCAACAATAATTTTTAAAAATAAAAAAATTATTTTAAAAGATTTTAAAGCGAAAAAACATTTTGAAAAATAATTGCTAGTACACTTCTAAATAACCTTTAAAACAGGGATCTGACCAGCAGTTTGAAGAACGCCTGTGATAGTCCAAAATAGAAGCTCTACAATTATCACAAAACATACTCTCATCTGCCACTGAGCCTCTCGCTCTAGGGGTAATTATTTTCGGTTCAGTTCAGTTTTTATCAAAAAAGTAATCAAACCGTTTTTTTTTAAAACCAAAACTGAATCGAATCTAGTTCAAACCGACTGGTTTCAGTTCGGTTATTTTAGGACAAAAACCGGTTCAAACCAATCGGTTTTAGTTCGGTTTCTAGTTCAATTCGGTTATTTTATATTAAAAACCAAAAACTATATTGTTTTTTGGGGTGAATTTTGTAATTTCTAATGGGTTTAGTTTCAGTTTGGCTCGGTTTTTTTCTAGTTTTTTCGGTTTGGGTTTGGTTCAGTTTTTTCGGTTTTAGGCTTATAAACCGAACCGAACTGATCGGTTTTTTAAAAATTCTAATCGGTTCTTTTCACAATTCGGTTTTTTCATTTTTTTTTCAATTTTCTCACTTTAATCAGTTTTTTCGGTTTGAGTTTGGTTCAGTTTTTTCGGTTTCAGGCTTATAAACCAAACCGAACCGATCGATTTTTTTAAAATTCTAATCGATTCTTTTAGCAATTCGGTTTTTTCATTTTTTTATAATTTTCTCATTTTAATCAGTTTTTTAATTTTTTTCTCACCCCTGTCTCTCTCTGTCTTTCTCTCTGTAACATTTGTTCTTCATCCTTGCTTTTTCACTGTTAATTTAACTATACATTTCATATAATGTACCCATTTAAAATGTAGCTGCACACGAAATCACTCTAATTTCATACATTCATACTCGTCACAATAGTAAGATCAAATTTATTTATTTTTAATTATTTTAGCACTATCTTAATTAAAAATTTTATTAGGTTTAAAGTGGTAAAATAAAAATATATCTTTTATTATAATATTTTAAAGTTTAATTCATTAAACTTTTTCAAGTTTCTCACCATGCATAAAAACAAATAATGGTAGAATTTTTACTATTGAAATAGTATTTGCCAAAACAGAACAACCAAATCTTGAGTAGTAGAAAACATGATATAATTTAAAAAAATAGCCAATAATATTCTAAATAAATATTTAAGCTCTATAATAAGCAAGTAATAAAATAAAACTTGTAAAAGAGCAACTTTTTTAAATAAAAAAATTTAAATTATACAAGATAAAATCATTAATTATTTCACTTATGAATTGTACTGTATATAAAAATAGTATCGTGTAAATAATATTTTCACTATATAAGTTCCAAAAAAATATTGAAAAGGTCACAAACAATACTATTTAAAACTTATTTTTTTTAAACAAAACTTTCTAGAATGTATTTATTCATCACATTGTATATGTGAATAAAATTAACCTAAAATCTTTGATGCCAATCTTATATAGTATAAGGAAGATACCATTAACTATCATAAACAAACCAATGATTCATTTATTGGAAAAAATATATTAATAAGATTTATAACATGCATCAAATCATCCAAATAACATGAAAAATAATTTTAAAAGATAAATTATAAATTTATAACAAAGATATATTGCACCCTTCTAAAAAACAAAATCAAAACATACCAAAAGGTTATACATGAAAGCTTATAAAATTAAAATTAAATCTATATGTGAGAATATAACAACTTAAAAGAAAGTTAAATTATGACTTAAATTTAAAGAAGCTAAAATCTATTTAATAATTAATCTATATAATTATTTTTTTCACATTATAAACTAAAAAAAATCCAATATAAAAAACAAAGCCTTAATAATTGTAGATCAAATATTTGTAAATATGTAAATATTAGACTAGTGAGTAATGATATTTATTTTATTATAACAAGACATACTAAATATAAGAAAGTTTCTAAAAAAACCTAGAGTTCATACAAGTTTAAATATATAAGCATGTAAAATAATAATTCATAATAAATATATTTTCAACACAAATATAATACTAGCATACATATTAAACATATATCTAAATTTATAATTGATATTAATTCAAAGTCTTAGCATACATATTAATAATAAAAATATATATACTTAAATTAAAAAAAAAAATATTTATTTATTTAAACATTTTAAAATAATAAATTTTTTTATTATTACCAATAATAAATATTTTATCCTCAAAACTTTATTACTTCCCGTTTATATAATTAAAATATATTTCCCAAAATTCAAACAACAACTTACTCTTAAAACCTAGTGCAAATAATCCCAACCCAGTTAATAAAACCAGCCTGTCCTTCTCTCTCCTCCGGGCGGCGACAGGGAGTCTTCCTTTTTCGCTTTAAATGGAGCGATGTCTTCTCTCTTAGTGCAGAAGTCTGTGTCTCAAATGGCTCAAATGGTGGTTCTAAGACACAT
>Ga0325402_1001039_pt1 | contig 21660 bp, 11 predicted proteins | sample PopdelMetagenome_22_FD_207212 | JGI IMG/M metagenome (GOLD analysis project Ga0325402, IMG submission 207212) | Populus deltoides microbial communities from Bellville, Georgia, United States - Xylem-PdKOR-R3 | ecosystem: Host-associated > Plants > Phyllosphere > Stem > Wood/Secondary xylem...
ATTTAGGGTTTTTACCCTCCAAATTCACATCAGTTTTCATATCATTGAGTCATGTAACATATAATTCTTGACAATAAGGCAACGACTCTAAACTTGGACCCAACAATGGCTACAATTTTTGGGCCAACCAATACAAGAACCAGAACGCAGAATGCAGCATCAGTTTGCAGCCGCGATTTAGCAGACTAGACTCATTTCAACTACACTCTCAAATGACTGTTTGCTTTGGGGTGCTACGTTTGGTAAATTCCTGAATTAATATTGTGTCCTTAAAGAACGCTATAATGGGGAAAAGATACCATGCGAGTAGAAGTTCACCAAAGTTCAATCGCATATAATTAAAATGCGAGTAGAAGTTCACCAAAGTTCAATCCATATAAATCAAATTCTTCACTCACATCAGCAATTGATGGCAAACTCAAACATAATTGAAGTCAAAAGGAAAAAAAATTCAAGTTATGTCTTGGAAAACACTGGAACAAGGGATATCTTGCCTATTTGAGTTTGAAGTACAGGATCAAGATGATGGCAACAACAAGAACAGCAATGATGGCACTGATCATCCACTTGTTCCTGTTCATCCTCCTTGAAATGGCAGTCAATACTCTCTTACTCTTACTGATGTTGTCATCCACTCCATGAAGCTGACAATACAGGAAGAACCATAAAATAAGTAGTTCCAATCCCAAACTGAGTGAAATATAGTCAAGGTCAACCAAGCATAACTTTGTTCAGTGTAATACAGGTTTAAACTAGAAAGAATTAAAAGGAAGCTGCAGTGTGCGACCCTAGCTAATGCATCAGGATCAGTAAAACTATAACTATATAGCAAATTCAAATATCACTCTTATATAGAGAAGAAAACATACTGAAACTTGGATGAAAGTAAACAATGATTGGTGATGAAGGTTTGATGTAAATAAAATCAATAAATTCAATGCAGGAATACCGTGTTATGTGCATGTAAGAGAGACTGTCGCTGTTGATGCAAATCTTGAAGAATTGAAACACCAAGTTCTTCTGTTTCAAGCATAGTTCTTCTACTATCCTTAATTCTGTCACTGGAATGATTTAGTCTTTCCGTCGCCATCATCAATCTTGATCTTTGATCTCCTGAGGCCTATTCCAGTTGCAAAAACCATAATTGTCAAATATTCTCAGCACTTTCAAAGGAAAATGGTGATACTCAGAACTGTATTCCAGATTTAAAGAGAAATATCCACAAAGCATGTAAATTCTAGTTCACACACTATTCATCCTCACAATAGACACCTAAATCGCCATTTCTAACAAGCAACAGCAAGATCACTTTTGAGGTTTGATACTGCACCAATATATAGATTATTGTGGTGTCTGGTTGCAGAAGCGAGGCACGCACCACAACGGAAGACAGCCCATCTATATCATACTAATACTCCAGACAACATATATGAAAATATTATTGCTGCATGAATCTAACATAACAAAAGGGGAAATCAAAGTGAAAACCAAGGCGCAATATATATCCTTTCTGCATTTCAAGCAACAAAATACGAACACAAAAAATATTACACAGTAGCCACATTGACGAGTTAAACTGCTAAACAGAGATTTTCTAGGGATGTCTCAACTTACGAGAATCATCACCAATTCTTCTTCAATACAATAAAATTTAATCAGCAAGGAAAAACCAGCCAACCGAAAACAAACAATGAAGAGCATGATAATTTTGTGAGCAAACATATGGAGAGTGACATACCATCAAGGCATCAGTCATTCCAGCTTCCAAGAGCTCATCGCGAGCAGCTGCATTAAGATTACCAGTACCAATTCTTTTAACCTCAGTTTTGAGATTGTTCAAATCTGACTTGTACTCCCTCAATTTAGCCAGAAGAACAGCCTTCACATTTGGCTGCAAATTTCTCGCTTCCAGATCCATTTTCCGAATCTAAAAAATCAAAATAAATAAATAAAATCCTGAGGACAATAAAATGAAAGAATTAGGATTTTTTTTAGGTACCAAAGCTTCAGCATCCTCTAATCCAGCTTTTACTTCGGAAATCTTTTGCTTCTTTTTCTCTGGAAAAAATTAAAAAAAAAACGCATAAAAAATAATCAAAATTAACAAAAATGAGAATATATAATTGAGATTAGGTACCTCCATCAAGAGAAAGAGCAGCGGTGCATTTTCTGGATAAATTAGAAGAGAGTTCGCAGTATTGACGCTCGTATCCATCAAATATGCCGCTCATCTTTTCCAATTTTTAACCTCTCTATCTATCAAAACCCAAACGAAATCGGATCCTCAATTCCATCAATAAATCTACCAATCAATCACGATCGGAATTTCAATTACCTGGTATGATCAGAGGAGAGAGTTGCCGGATCCGGCTAACCGGATCTTCTCGAATCGGCGGCGGTGGTTTTTTCAACCGACAATGCACGTTTGCGGGGGACACAAAATGGTTCAATGGAAGGAGAGGTTAATGATACAGTCACGTGTCGGTTTGATTGTGTTATGCGCGCTTCTGGGTGAGATTAATGTACTCGCTTCCGTCCAAGCGAGGAATATCAGGTAATATTATTTTACTACTAAATTAAATTTTGTAGGATTATTTTTAGGTGTTTGCATTTTTTTTCTCGAGCTGAGTCTAATTATTTGTTTTAAAAAATATATATTTATTTATCTATAAAAAATAAATATGCCTATATTCATTTAGATTAAAATTTAGAAATTAAATTAAAATATCTTCATTTTATTTTAAACTTATTGGAGAAAGTTACCTCTATTAAATTTATATATATATATATATATATATATATATATATATCATAAGGTAATTTTTAAATATATTTATAAGTGGAGATGGTTGAAAATATACATTTTTTTATTTTTAATAAGTAAATGATGAGATTAAAAACGGCTTTTAAATTAATGAATTTAAAAACTTTAATGAGGATTTAGCTTTTTTCACAACTAAATGGATACCACTAGATGCCTATCAAGGGTTGAGATGGTTGGAAAACATATAAAAAAAGCCACTCTGATAGGTTGGGAGATTATTTGATGGTTAAGTTAATGTATATAAGAAATGGTGCTGGTAAAGGTTAATTAGGTAATACAAATACTAAAAGATAAATTACATGGTGTGAGGTAGAAGAATAAAAAGTATTTGATTCCAAGAGTGTGTTTGTGTTTAGTGGTTGTTGTTGAGGTTGAGATCGAGTACAACTCAATTATATACAAAACTCAAGTTCGATCATAAAAACAAACACACCCTAAAACTTAAGTCTTGGACTTTTTATGTATTGCATGTCTTGTCTTATTGGATGTTAAGAGGGGTAGAATTGTCTATTTTCATGCCACCAAATTGTACCAACTATTGATAAGGGGTATATGTATTTAATGTGGATGTGGATATGATACTATTAGGCCAATATTTTGACATCATTGTCATTGTCTCTTAAGGATGTGTGTATTTAATGTGGATGTGGATATGATACTATTAGGCCAATATTTTGACGTCATTGTCATTGTCTTTTAAGCAAAAGTAATTTTTAGTGCATGTTTTCATTCAATGAACATATTGTATGTATTTATGGTTCATGGAAGGTAAGTTGAGCCATTCAATTTTTGGCTGGACATGCCTATTTATGCTCGAGATGTATACACTTATTTGTCTCCTTGGTTCTTCCACTAAACGGGACCTAATCATCTATGCATATCCTAAACTTATTGTTCATGTAATATAAAGATTGATCGATGTAAACAAGCTTTAGTGGGAGGTTATTAGCTATTTATGGGTACTGAATGTATTTGTTTTTCTCATCCTTCGAGTCTTGAAAATGACTATTACAAATGCTTAAAATATTCATCCAGACCTAGGGGTCTTATTGGCAAACTAATAGGGTATTCGAATGGTTAGCAATCTTGTCATCTATCTTATTTTTACCTTGATTCATATGAGGTCATCATCGTGTCCTATCTAAGAAAGCATTGATACAGGGAAGGTCAAAGAACAATATATAGATGTGTATATGGATTAAAAGAGTTTTTGCATTTTGAAATTTTAACTGCTTATTTGAATGTTTCCTACATCAATAGCCAAGGAAGACATATCTTCATTGTTGATTGGATAAATCATCAAAGATGGGCTAGGTAGATTGTGTACTTTGAGATGGTTTGATATGGAAGGTGAATTGAAGGACCTATATAAGGCATCTCTCTCTCTCTCTCTCTCTCTCTCTCTCTCTATACACACACATACACAAGCTAGCAAATGGAATAAATAAGATCTGTATCATTGCATCTCACTCACCGAAGAGTCAAGCATGGCTGGTTAATTGGGCTATTACAGATTCGTATCAAAGCCTGGTTAGGGTTATAGGAATGATTTGATGATAAAATATAATAGTATAAAGATGGTGATTATATAAATTATTGAAGGAAAGCTAAATGTTGATTTCAGAATGGTATGTATATGTTAAGGGACGATGGTTGGGCCATCTTCAGGACAAGAACAGATAGATTATAGTGATGAGGTGAGGGATCATGAGGCTAACTCAATGGATGACATTGCATCCCAATCACCGAAGAGTCAAGCCCAGGTGGCACAGAGGGATCCATCTATCTTGAGGGGTGCTTCTTCATCCTCTGTATCAGAAATGTCATAATGAAAGACACCTATTATGACAGCTCAGCTAGAGAGACCTCCACTTGTGGCACCACTGAGGCACCACCTGTGTTACTGGACCTTGTCTATTTTGAGCAAATTATCAGAGTGATTCTATCGAGTATAACAAGAACTACAGGTTCAACTAGTAGGGAGACTACTATACCTTAGTCCACTACGTAAAGAATATGAAGGATATAAGTTATTTGCCTTTTTTTTAGGGATGAGGACGTAAAAGTCGCAAGTCAGTGACTTCAAAAGATGGAAGAATTGTTTACCTAGATTCTAGTGCCCGAAGAGGTGAGAGTAAACTACATGGCATAATTATTGGCTAACAGTTCTCAGACTTGGTAGACTGCAGTGAAGACCTATAGGGTAGGGGAAGCACTTGTTTGGGCTAATTTCTACAGGGATTTTAAGGTCGTATATTATTCCCGACAACATTAAAGAAGAAATGAACAAGAGTTCTACGGTTAAAACAAGGAACTATGACTATGAGGCAATACAAAAGGTATTTTGAAGACCTTTCCACCTTTCCAGTGCATTGTTATTTACAAAAAAACACCGGATTGAGAGATTTCAGAATGGTCTTTAATGGGAGTTGAGAAAAGGATGGTAACTTTCCAACCTCACACCATGAGAGAATTGGTGGAGGTTGCTCAAACTAGAGGTAGTGTTGAATAAGGAGCAGCCCCACACTGCAAGATAAGATGGGGTAGAGAATATGAAAATAAATAAGCCTATGTCTGGTTCAGATAGACTTCTCTTTCCTAAAAGAGGCAACGAAAAGCCTTAGGTTCAGAGTTATAGGAGAGGGGATAGCCTCTTCATTGTAGGATCTTCAGGAAGATATGTTCAGTCAAATAGGATTGAACATATTATTAATGGCAGTAGATTTGGGCTGACTCGGGGTGGTAGTTCATTAAGAACTACAGGTTGGAAAGCTTTTTCCTTTCCATGATGTGAGATTTGCAACCATTTTCACCTAAAAGATTGCGAGGTGATGTCTGAGAGATATTTTATTTATCGGTAAGAAGGATATAAATGGAAGGATTGTTAGTATTTGGAGGATATGTGCCATTTATGCGGGGAATATAGGCACTTGAAAAAGAATTTCCCTAACCAAGCACAAACTCAGAGCCAGCTGCACTCATCACCGTGGATAAGCCAGCCAAAAAATAGATATAACTAACTTAGTCTGGTGTGAGTGTAAGTAGAGGACGGGGTCGGAGTTGTGGAGATAGGGCTCTAGGTAGGGTGTATCATTTAAATCAGCAGGCGGCTAGACTTTATCTGAGGTAGTGGTAGTTATGGCTTTAATAAATGCTTATGAGGGTTATGTGTTGATAAACCCAGGGGTTATGCATTCGTTTATAACATATAAATTTGTAAATAATTGCAAGTACCTATTGGTAGATTAAATGAGGGCTTAATAATTTGTACTCCAATTTGGGAGGGTAGAAATTGAGGGTAAACTTAATTCCATTAGAGATACACGATTTTAATGTGATCCTTGGGATAAATTGGCTTAGTACATATCATGCTAACATATATTGTCACACTAAAATGGTATCTCTTAGGACACCTAATAGAAAGAAAAAAAAAGTAGAATTTAGGGGTGAAAGGAATAAGGTGTGTGAAGGATTGCTGTCAATACTTGCTGCTAGGAAACTTGTGAGGAAAGGGGTGAAGTTTACCTTGTTTATGTTGTCACACCCGGACATCACAACGACCGATTAAAAATTAATCTCTCGACTGGAAAAAGAACAGATATTTGGCATCTTGTTCTTTTAGGGGGAAAGGTCTAGTTCAAGGAGTCGCCACCTAATATTATGATCACTAAAAACCCTAACTGGTCAATAGAGATTCTATGGTACAGGACTGGTTACACGAAAGGAAAGATACTATCACCCCTTAAGCATCTTACCTAAAGCAGGCTGCATTGCTGGTTTTGTCTTAAATTGTTAAAGATTTATTTTTGTTTCATTCTTTTTCATTCTTATAGTCATCCTATAATATTCTCGACTCTAACGTTAGTGAATATTCATCTATGAATATTTCCAACTCTGGCGTTGATAAATATTACGCAATCCATAAAGTACGGTATTCCTAACTCTGGCGTCAGTGAATATTCAACTACAGATACCTCCAACTCTAGCGTTGATAAATATTTCATAGTGAAAAAGAAGATGTATATTATTCCTAACTCTGGCGTTAGTGAATAAACCAGTAAAGTGAATTTAACTCAATGCATACATAAATTTATTTTTTTGGAGGGGGCTAACCCACTCGGTCCAGCCTGGTTACTAGATAAGCTAGTGACCCGGTCGAGTAGCTGGTGAATTATAATTCACAACTACTATAGTAAGTGAATTATAATGCAAAAATAGAGGGAAAGCAAAGAACTTACCTAATGCTAGCCATGAAGACGCTGGTGAAAGAAGATTGGTTAACTGTTTTCTCCTCATTTTTTGTTTCTTCTTGTTCTCCACTAGTATTCCCTCTTCCCAGCTCGTCCTAAGCTTCCTCTGTTCTCCTTCGCATTCAGCTGTTCAGTGAGGGGTGGTGTAACCAGAGACAGGGACGATGGCGATGGAGACGTGATGCTGCTGATCGAGCAGACACTCCCCCTGTTTCTTCTTACCTTCACTTGTTCTGGTCGTTCTGTTTTTATTAGTCTTTGGTGTTAGCTTCGTTACCTTAGTCTCCTACTTCTTGTCCCTGTATTTGTGTCTGTCTTATCTTTACTGAGAAGAGAAGGTTGTTACTGCTATGGATGGTGCATGCTCATGGTGCACAGTGGTGGTTGTTGGATGTTGGTATAGCTGGAGGAGGCGCGCAGTGCTAGTTCGTAGAAAGGAAGCTTGCTACTGGGGAGCAGGAGTGTAGGTTACTAGTTTGTACACTGTTCACAATGGGTGCAGTCTTGTAGAGAGTGGCTGGTATAAGGAGAAGTTGTTACGTGCAGAGAAGAAGTTCATGCTGGACTGATGGGAAAGAGGAGACGAAGGCCTCTCCTGTAACACCGAATGAAAGCCTATGTGGTGGTTTTTGGAGGTTGAAGGGGGTCCTCTTCTACTGGGTCTGTGAGATGGGGAGATGAAAAGTAGTCTTTTCTTTTTTTATGTTCTGCTTTGTTAGGTTACGAGGATGAGCTGGGGGGAAAAAAGGATGAGTTGAGAGCTGTTTCTAGAGGCTAGGAAAGAAGAAAAGGAAAGGGCTGAGGAGGGGGGCAGCTAGTGTACGGTTGGTTCGCCGCCCCCTCCTCTCTTTTTTTATGTTTCTCTCTTTTAGGGTTTCTGATAATGACCTCTCTCTAGGGTTTCTTGTCATTGTTCCCCGGGGTTTCCTCCTTCTTTTTCATGCATAAAGATCTGTATTTATAGTGTAAAAGTCTCATCGCGTGTAGAAAATAAAGTTTCAATTAAACTTATTCTCTTCTTTGAAGTTTGAATTTGATTAAGAATTAAATTCGAAAGCGGATAATTATCATTATCTTGAAGATAAAGATTATCTTAAAGATAAGGATAAAATGACAAAAGCACATTGTAGTCCCTAGTTTTCATGCAAGTTGACAAATCACACTTTTTATCGAAATAAATCTTTAATCTTTTAATTTTATATTTTAAACCCCGTAAAATTAAATTAAAAGCCAAAGGGCCAAAATTAGGTTCCAACATATGTAATAAATATAAAGAAGGAAGTAGTGAGCTTGTTGGAGATTCCAATAGTACAAGAATTTCCATAAGTGTTTCTAGAAGACTTGCCAAGATTACCTCCAGAGCGAGAAATTGAGGTGTAAATAGAAGTTTTGTTGGTTATAACCCCAGTCTCACAAGCTCCTTGCAAGATTGTCTCTACTGAATTAGTGGAACTAAAGGCTCAACTATAAGAGTTGTTGGGAAAAGGATTTATTCAGCCCAGTAACTCATCTTTAGGAGCTCCTGTATTGTTCATAAAGAAGATGGATTGGACTTTCCGGTTAAGCATAGATTATCAGCAACTGAATAAAATAACGGTTAAGAACAAGTATGTGTTACCCAAGATTGATGATTTATTTGATCATCTCAATAGGGGCAAGTGTTTTTTAAGATTGATTTGGGGTCTGGAAACCAAGAGTTAATAATTAAAGAGTAAGACATCCAGAAAACAACTTTTAAGACTTGGTATGGGCATTACAAGCTCTTGATAATATCGTTTGGATTGACAAACACCCCAACGATTTTATAGACTTAATGAACCAGGTTTTTCGGTCGTATCTGGATAAGTTTGTGGTGGTATTTATTAATGACATCGTAGTTTATTCTCGTTCATGAGAAGAGTATGAACAACATTTAAAGGTAAAGTATTACAAACATTGAGGAGAAATCAGTTATGTGTAAAGTTAAGCAAACATTAGCTGAAGTAGTGTTTTTAGGCCATGTTATATCTATAGAAGGGATTTATATGGACCCTAAAAGGTGGAAGCTATGTTGAAAAGGGAGCAACTCACAAATGTGCTAGAGATTCAAAGCTTTTTGGGGTTGGTAGGGTACAATCAAAGATTCATTAAAAGGTTTTCAAGGACAGCCTATCCAACGACCCAGTTGACCTGTAAGGGAGTCAAATTCAAATGGATAAGGGAGTGCGAAAAAAGTTTTTAAGAGCTTAAGAGGAGGTTGACATCGGCTCTAATGTTAGCTCTTCTAAAAAAGTTAGAAGGGTTTATAGTATATATATGTAAGGAAAGGAATAGAATGAAAAGAAGTAGGGATACCCCATCACTAATCAAGTGTGAATATTTACAAATCATAAAAGCCTTAAATACTTAATGATGTAGAAGGAGTTGAACAGGTATCAAAACCGGTGGGAATAACTAATCAAGGATTACGATTATATAATCGACTATCACCCGGGAAAAACAAATGTTGTAGCAGATTTCTTGAGTAGAAAATGTAAGGAAGTGGTTGATGAACTAATAATACGAGATCATAGAGAACTCTTGGAGTTGGGGAAACTACAAGCTTAATTGGATATAGGGGAAAAGGGTTCATTGTTGGCTAGTTTAAAGGCACAACCAGTCTTGTGGGATAAAATATGGGAGGCACAAGGGAGAAACATGAATGTATGTAAGGAAAGCAATATAATTTATTAGTCTTTCAACTTTTATGTATAATTAAATTATTGTGGAATGAACACGATGTAATTATTGAATGGTGTATGATAAAATAAGGGTTGAAAGAATAGGTTTGGTTTATTCTTGGTTGTAATGATATGAAATAAGGTCCAAGACAATTGGACCACATTTGTGATAATGACTTGTGATATGGAAGAAGTAGTTGATGACTTGGTATGTCTAGGTATAGAGAAAACTTTACTAAAATCTTATAAAATTGTTAATAAAGGCTCATATTTGATGGAAATGTGTAGAACTATTGTAAAATTTCTTGTTTTAACATCCTCTTGTTGGTGGGGCTGTTACATTGAGGGGTTAGAGAAGTGATGGTTAGGAATGAAAAGAGAGGATTTTAAGAGAAAAAAACATATGCACACTAGGAATTAAAAAAGATCAAAGTAGGGATTTTGGAGAGATTTGAAAGAGAAGAAGAAGGGTGAAGGAAACTAGGGTTATTCTTGTATTTGACACTTGAATTAACATCTAACTAAGATAACAAACTCATCTTAAATGATCAATTTGATTGATTTTGTGATATGTGAAATATTGGACATGTTAATGTGGTAGGAATCTTCAGTTATGAATCTTGGCTAGTTAAATTGTTGCTTTTATGATTGATTTATATTTGTTAACATAAAAAATGGATGGTTATTAATCCAATTAAAAGAATTGATATTTAAATCATGAATTTTGTATTAATGATTGTAATAGAAATTTAGGGGGAATGGAAATGGATGGTGAATTGAACCAATTGGATTGGATTAGCTTATGATGAGTATTAAATTACAAAGAAATAATAAATAAAAACATGGTGTCTCTGAAGGCATATAGGGCCAACCAAAGGAGAATGAGTTAGCATATAATAAAATTGTGTTGGCTTAAAAAAATTATGAGAGATTCATGCATAGTGTTGTGTTGGAAATGAATTTTTGAATGAATTTGGTTAGTTTACATAAAATAAGTAAAATTTGTATATGGTACTTGACTAGAATGTTGAGGAAGGTTGTCAAATTTAGAGGAAAAGATTGTTGTGAAGTGCTTGATTTTTTATGTAAAGGAAAAAATATTTCTTAAAAAAAATTAAGAATAAATCATGGTATAAAATAGTGACCAATATTCATAAGGATTAAGTTGAAAATGCCTAGAGTAGCAAATTCCAAAATTTATCTAGAAATTCTTTCGGGGGAAAGATTTAAATGATGGAGGTTATAAGAGCAAAATCTTCAATATGAACTAAGTGTAAATGGTGATTAAGTGTGGGTGAAATTAAACTAAAAGGTTGGTGATTGATTCAAAATATTATGATATTATGTTAAAGCATGGAATAATCGAGTACAAAGTCAATGCATGGTGAATTAAAGATTTAATGGTAAATGATGTTGTGTGCCAAACAATGCAGGACAGACAGCGGGTTCAGCTCAATAGCAAGGGACTTCTTCACGAGTTTAGGCCCTGGATAGGTGTTCTTCACCTCCATTATGTATATGAATTTTTCTTAGAATTTTGCATCATTATGTTATTTGAATAATTGTCATTAATGTATGTGACATGAATGTCAATATAGAAAATAAATGTTTAGACTAGCCGACTTTGACGGGGCTAGTGGCATCTATGTTTGAATGACCAACATTAAATGTGTAGACTAGCCGACCATGATAGGGTTAATGGCATCCATGTTTGGATGACTGGGATTAAATGTTTAAACTAGTCGACCTTGACGGGGTTAATAACATCCATGTTTGGATGATTGAGATTAAATGTGTAGACTAGCTAACATTGACAGGGCTAATAGCATTCATGTTTAAATGACCGAGATTAAGTGTTTAGACTAGCCGATCTTGATAGAGCTATTGACATCCACGTTTGGATGATTGAGATTATGTTTGTAGACTAGCTGACCTTGATGGGGCTAGTGGCATCCATGTTTGGATGACAGAGATTAAATGTTTAGACTAGGTAACCTTGATGGGGCTAGCGGTGTTTATGGTTAAATTGTTAGGATAATATTACTTGAATTACTTCTTGGAAGATATTAATAAAAGGAAAGAGGGTGAATTAGTTTGAGGTAAACCTCGTGTCTAGAACAAGGACAAATAAGGATAATATGGCCAATTTAAAAAGAAAGAAGGGAGTTTTATTCGTGAAGGAGCCTCAGGTGGATTCTCTCAAGGCACGGGTAGAGGATCTTCTAGAGGTTAAACACGCCCAGGAGTTAGTTCCACAGGAGGCTCCGTTAATCAAAAGACTATCACTTATCCTTATTGTGTATGATGTGAGCAGAGGCACCTGGATGATTATTCAATATCCTAGGTAGATGTTATATTTGCAGGCAGGAGGTGCATAGATAGAGGGCCTGACAATATTTGGGTTAGAGGTGTCACTTATTTGGTGAAATAGGACATTTCAAGAGAGAATGTCCCTATAAAGCTACTAAAAAAACACAAGGATAAGACAAGGTTACTATGAATAGACCTAGAAGGCCCGCTCAATCAAGGGTCAGTGGCAATCAAGGTAGGCCTAAAGCATAGGGGCACAAAACTCAGGAAAGAGTTTTCCATATAACCTAAGAGGAGGACCAAGCTACTTCAAATGTTGTGGTAGGTACAATACTTTTAGATTCCCATCAAGTTTATGTTGTAATTGATCCTTAAACTATACATTCTTTTATAGCTAAAATGGTTGAGAATAAGCTAAAAGTGCAACCAACTAAGTTAGAGAAAGGGTTTATAATTATTACTCCACTTAGGGATGTTGTGTGTGTGGATTATATGTATAAAGATCTTAGGGTAAACATAGAGGTAAATTTAATGCCTATAGAGTTGTACGATCTTGATTTAATTTTACAAATGGGTTCTCTGAGTGAACACAAGGCTCAGATGGGTTGCTTTGCAAAAACAGTAATCCTTCAAGGAATAAATGGTAAGAGGATAATTTTTATGGGAGAAAACAATTTTCTGCCAAATTATGTAGTTTCGGATATGAATGCTAAAAAATTATTAAGAAACGAGTGCTCGACTTACCTTACATATATGAAGGATGTTGAACAAAGTGGGATGGAGATAAATAATCTTTTGATTGTATAGGAATTTTCATGTGTTTCCAAACAAGTTACCAGGGTTGCCTCTGGAAAAAGAGATTGAAATTTCCATTGATGTACCTTTTAGTGTATCTCATGTATCTTGGTTGCCCTATAGAATGACACTTGTAAAATTTTTTGAATTGAAGATCCAGCTGCAGGAGTTATTAGATAAGGGATTTATACGTTCAAGTAATTCACCCTATAAAGCTCTAGTATTATTTATAAAGAAGACAGATGGGATACAGACAATTGAGTAGGGTGATGATGAAGAACAAATATTTGCTTCCATAGATAGATGATTTATTCGACTAATTAAAAGGGGCAAGAGTATTCTCAAAAATTGACCTAAGGTCAGGGTATTATTAATTGAGAATTAAAGACCAAGACATACCAAAGATTGCTTTTAGAACTTGTTATGGACACTACGAGTTCCTGGTAATGTCGTTTGGGCTAATAAATGCTCCTACCGTGTTTATGGATCTTATGAATCAGGTTTTCCAACCTTATTTAAATTAGTTTGTAGTAGTATTTATAGATGACATTCTAATCTATTCCAGTTTTTATATAGAGCATAAAGAGCATATAAGAAGTGTATTGAAGACCTTAAGGGATCAAAAGTTGGATGCTAAGTTAACTAAATGTGAATTTTAGCTTTAAAAAGTTATTATTCTAGGACATGACTTATTTTTGGAAGGGAAATTTATGGACCCTAATAAGGTTGAAGTAATATTAAAGTGGGAGAGACCAATAAATGTCACAGAAATTAATAGTTTTCTTGGGTTGGTAGGATACTATAGAAGATTTATTGAGGGGTTCTTAACCATAGCAACACCTTTGACACGATTAACTTGAAAGGGAGTAAAGTGGTAATGGTCAAAGGAATATGAAGAAAGCTTTGAGGAATTAAAAAAGAGGCTTCTTACTACCTCGGTACTAACATTTTTTTTAGGATCCGAAGGATTTATGGTTTGCAATAATGCTTTAAAGAAAGGTTTGGGTTATGTTTTGATGCAACATGGAAAGGTAATAACTTATACATTAAAGCAACTACGGCTTTACAAAGTAAATTATCTAGTTCATGATTTAAAGCCAGTGGTTGTGGTGTTTGCCTTTAAGGAAGGGTTTGGTGTCCTCAAGGGGCGTAGCGTGATGGCAAAGGGCTTGGGATCTGCACAGCAAGTCTCGAGTTCGAGTCAGGGTGTGCACCTCTTGTAAGAGCCTGGGACAGCTGGGGTTTTACACGCTCATCTGGACCCACAAAGTGTGCTTTTCGGAGGGTGAGGTTTCCTCGAATTCAAAAAAAAGGTATGGAGACACTATTTGTATGGATCTCAAGTTTAGATTTTTACTAATCATAAAAGTTTAAGATATCTGATGACATAGAAGGAACTAAATATGTAACAATAGAGGTGGTTAGAGTTAATTAAATATTATGATTATGATATCGATTACCACTTAAAGAAAGTAAATGTTATTGTAGATACTCTCAGTAGCAAAAATAAGGTAGTTATGGATGAGTCCATGAATTGGAATAATAAGGAATTAGTTGAATTGAAAGGGAAAAAAAATTGATTTGGATCAAAAGGGTCTTTATTGGCGTAATTAAAAGTATGGTTAATACTTTGTGATAGAATGTTAGAAGCCCGAATGATGGATGTTAAGGTGAGTAAAGTGATAGACATGGTAAAAGCAAGAGTTGAAACTTCTATTCAAGTCCTAGAAGATGGGATGATAGTAATGAAAAAATGAATATATTTACATGATAATAAAATTCTTAAGATTAAAGTGTTGAAAGAGGCATATGAATCTAGGTTTGTTATACATTCAGGGAGTATAAAGATGTATAAAGATTTAGAGAAGTGTTACTAGTGGCCAAATATAAAGAAACAAATGGTTTAGTATGCATCCAAATATCGTGTGTGTCAATAGGTTAAAGTGGAATATCAAAAGTCAGTATGGTTTTTGTAACCACTTTTAATTCTGGAATGGAAGAGGGAACACATCATGATGGATTCTATATCAAGACTACATAATGGAAAAAGAAAAAGTGATGCCATTTAGGTTATAATTGATCAATTGACTAAATCTATATTGTTTTTGCCTATGAAGATGACATAATTAGTTGATAAGCTGACAAGATTACATGTGAATAAAGTAGTCAGGTCATATGGAATACCAATATCAATAGTGTCTGATTGAGACCCTAAGTTTACATCCAGGTTATGGTCAAGTATCCAACATGCTTTAAGGAGAAAGTTGAATCTAAGTATTACATTTCATCCCCATACGGATGGTAGTAAGAAAGAACTATTCAAACTTTAAAGGATTTGTTGTGGTCTTGTATAATGGAGTTTAGAGGGAATTGGGAGGAATACCTATCATTGGTGGAGTTCATTTATAATAACAACTATCAAGCTATAATGAGAATGACTTCCTATGAAGTTTTGTATGGAAAAAGGTGTTGAACTCTAATGTGTTGGGAAGAAATGGGGGATAGAAAATTAATTAGCCCAGAGTTGGTAAAGATTAACAAATAGAAGGTGAAAATCATAAAAGATAGAATGAAAGCAACTCAAAATAAACATAAAAGCTTTGTAGATAAAAGAAAAAGGCCCCTTGAGTTTGAGGTGTAGGATTAAGTGTTCCTAAAGGTTACACCTTAGAAGCATATTATGTGGTTTATGATGAAAGGAAAATTGACCTCAAGATATATTGGTCCTTTTTTGATAATTCAATGATAGGCCTAGTTGAATATATAGGCCTTACCATTGCACTTGTCAAAAATACATGATGTATTTCATGTATTGTTACTTAAGAAGGTTGAGATGGATCTAGGGGTGAGCAAAAAAATCAAAAACCTGATTAAACCAAGAAAATCGTGAAAAAAATAACCAAAAAAACCGAACCATGAAAAAAAACCGATTAAAATTTTAAAAAAACTGACCGGTTCGATTCAGTTTTGGTTTTATAAGCCTGAAATCGAAAAAACCGAACCAAACCAGAAACAAACCGAGCCAAACCGGTTTGAACCAGTTTTTGTCCTAAAAACCGAACCGAAACCGGTCGGTTTGAACCGGTTTTGATTTTTTTTTAAATCGGTTTGGTTATTTTTTTTTTATAAAAACCATACTGCACCGAAAATGATCACCTCTAGATGGATCCCACTCGAGTGTTGCCACAAGTTGAGATAAAAATAAAAGAGGATTTGACTTTAGATGCATATCACATCCAAATATTAGATAAAACTCATAGAAGTGAGAAACAACTTAGAAATAAAATAATTTTCATGGTAAAGATATTTTGAAAAAGTTCCCAAATTAAAGAGATAACATGGGAACAAGAGTCAAAGAAAGAGAAAAAGTATCCAGTGTTATTTGCAAATACAAGTATTAATTAAATTTTGAGGATGAAATTTTTGTTAAGAGAAAATAATGAAAACCCCGAGATAAATTAAGAATAATATAAAAGATATTATGGTGTCATAAAATAAGAAAATGAATAGAATAAATAGGGACAAAAGAGTTGAAAAAAGGGGGGAATTTATGGCCAAACATGTATATTTTTCTAGAAACAAAAATAGTTTAGATGTTTTGAGAAATGACTAGACCGATTTAATAAAACAGACGAATCATTTCTCAAAACAGTTAGACTATTTTGGATATTATCCCTGTTAAAACCCAATGGTTTAGCCAAAAGAAGAAAAGAGTGTTTTCTCTTCTTCTTCTTCTTCTTTCCTATCCCTTGAATGGTTAGAGAAGTGACGGTTAAGAGTGAACAGAGAGAATTTTGAGTGAGAAAAACATATTTACGCTAGATATTAAAAAAGATCAAAGTGAGAGTTTTGGAGAGATTTGAAGGAGAAGAAGGGTGAAGGAAACTAGGGTTATTCTTGCATTTGACACTTGAATTAATATCTAACTAAGGTAACAAACTCATCTCAAATTATCAATTTGATTGATTTTGTGATATGTGAAATATTAGGAAAGTTAGTGTGGTAGGAATCTTGAGTTATGAATCTTGACTAGATAAATTGTTGTTTTTTATAATTGATTTATGTTTATTAACATGAATAATGGATTGGTATTAATCCAATTAAAATAATTTATATTTAAATCATGAATTTTGTATTAGGGATTGTAATAGAAATTTGGGGAAAATGCAAATAGATGATGAATTGAACCAAATTGATTAGATTAGCTTGTGATGAGTATTAAAGCATGAAGAAATAATGAATATAAACATGGTGCCTCCAAGGGAATATAAGGCCATCCAAGAGAGAACGAGTTAGCATATAATAAAATTGTGTTTACTGAAGAAAATTATGAGAGATTAATGTATAGCGTTTTGTGGGAAATGAATTTTTGAGTGAATTTGGTTATGTTATATAAAATAAGTAAAATTTGTAAATGGTAGTGAACTAAAATGTTGAGAAAGGTTACCGCATTTAGAGGAAAATATTGTTGTGAAGTGCTTGATTTCTCATATAAAGAAAAAAAAAATTTTTAAAAAAAAGAGAATAAATCATGATATAAAATAGTGACCAATATTCATTAGGATTAAGTTGAAAATGGGTAGAGTAGCAAATTCCAAAAATTATCTAGAAATTGTTTCAGGGAAAAGACTTTAATGGTGAAGGTTATGAGAGAGAAATCTTTAATATGAACTAAGTGTAAATGGTGATTAAGTGCGGGTGAAATTAAATTAAAAAGTCAATGATTGGTTCAAAATAATATGATGTTATGTTAAAGCATAGAATAATCGAGTACAAAGTCAATGCATGATGAATTAAAGATTGAATGGTAAATGATGTTGTGTGCCAGACGATTGTAGGACAGGTAGCAGGTTCAGCTCAACAACAAGGGACTTCTTCATGAGTTCAGGGGTAGGACAGGTAGCAGGTAGGTGTTCTTTACCTCCACCGCGTATATGAATTTTCCTTAGAATTTCACGTCATTATATTGTTAGAGTAATTGTCGTTAATGTATGTTACATGAATGTCAACATAGAAAATAAATGTTTAAATTAGCCGATCTTGATAAGGCTAGTAGCATTCATGTTTGGATTATCAAAACTAAATGTGTAGATTAGCTGACCTTGACGGGGCTAGTGATATTCATGTTTGGATGACTAAGATTAAATGTTTAGACTAGTCAACCTTGATAGAGCTAATGATATCTATGATTAGATTGTCAGGATAATGTTGTTTGAATTACTTCTTGAAAGATATCAGTAACCATGACTTGTATGATTATTTAATAAGTTTAGAATCGTTATAAGAGTAAAATATAAACCTAAAATGTTGTGTATGATTTGGAATATGGAAATGAACTATAATTGTTTAAAAAAATAAATTCATAGATAAATAAGATATGCACGAGATTAATTATTAAATCCTTATAATATATTCTAATACATTGTATAAATTGTAACATGTTAACATGTACCTCTAATCCTAGAGAGGATCATTAGATTTCGGTTAATTATTTTTCTTTTGTATTAGGTAACTTAAATGATGTTAACTTTTTATTGAGTTATGAAACTTAGTATAATATAGATATTTATGGAACTATTATCCTAGTGAACCAAATATAATTTTATTTGATGATGGAGGGGTGTGTGTGTATAACATATAATCTTTATAAAAAGTATTCTATATTTATGCATTATGGAATTGTTGTTTTTAAATGATATGTTGTGAATGAGTTTGGGGAGAGGTCTAGGACGATTAGACCATGATTGTCATAACTTGATTTTTAACCTCATTTTATTTATAATTTTTTTTAATTCAAAAATATGAAAAACTGACAAAAAAAAAACCTAAAAAATATATTTTTGATATATTTGTGTTATTTTTGGAATTTTTAATGTTTTTTCAAAATTATTTAAAATTCAACATCATCTTTTCAAAAAAAATTAAATCTTGTGTTGATGTAATTGATATGTGTGGAAACAATGGAGTAAAACAGTCATTACGAAGGACACTGAGTTTCTTCTTCTTTTTTATTTTTTTTAACGCAAAGATTTAGTTAATAATGTTGCCTAAGATTGATCTTTATTGGAGAGAAGTATGTCGTTGCTACAGGAAAATACGAAGGACACTAAGTTTTTTTATTACGTACATGTTAGTTTGTCTTCCTAGGGTTTTTTTTTAGTGGGCTGACTGTTCTCTAGGCCCGTCGTGCTTTCCATCAAGGCCAAGGTCTTCTTCAGGGTTTTTATTACCTATGTATTTTTTGTTCCTGGACAAGACCTCCACCGTTTTTGGATTAGGTATTGCTCTTTCCTCACGACTAGGCTGAACCCTTGGGATTTTAAGTTCATAATTGACTAGTCAAAATGTTTTTTTAAAAATGTATTTGCATTAAGATATTTTTTAATTAATTTGTTTTTTTATCAAATAAACCCAAATAATTTTTAAAAATTGTGAAAAAAAATCAACGATTATTTTAAAATTATTTATGGGTCCCTTGCATGTTTTTCAACATTTTTATTTAATATTTGGATTGTAAACTTATGATTCTAACTCTGTATTAAATATATATGATTTTCTTTAAATTTTAAGAAAATAAAGAAAATCCAAATATTCCTTATTTAAAAATTATAAAAACATGTTTTTATTTATATAAAATACAAAAAAAATACATTTTATCATACTTTGAAAAACACAAAAGTCAATTAAGAAGTGTCACAACAAGTTTGTGATTATCCATTAGGATTTAATCAAAATTTCAAAAACATCACAAAAACTAATTTGTTTAATTAATATTTGAGGTATAAATTTTATAACATAATATTTATTCCTAGTATTAAATTAAATGAATTGAAAAAAATAAAATGTTAGGAATTAACTGTAAACTTTAATATTTTGGGTATAAAATTACACTGTAAAGTATATCTATTAGTATTAAAGATACAAAAAAAATGCATCATTAAAATTTAGACTTTAAAATAGTTAGATTAATCTAGTAAGATATGAACCTTTTTATTGAGGATGATTTTTTTAAATCTTAGATGGATCAATGAATAGAAACAAGACTTAAGGAAAAACAATTAATCAACAATGCAGCTTATTATAGGTAAAGTGTACTAGAGGTGATGCATTTTTTCCTTGTATAATTAGTCTCCTTGCTTAGACTCTCGCAAATCATTAGGTTTTCTAATGACCATAATATTAAATAGAAAATACCAACCATTATTGTAGCCCCTTTTTTTTCAACTAAAATGTTAGACAATAAGGATCTTCACCCTTTGAAAACCTATTTCAACCTCCAACTTATTCCTATGCATAAACAACATTATCCAAAATCATTTGGTGTTATTAACACAACAAAACAAAACAAAACAATAAACCTTTTATTTTTCACTTTCTCCTTTTAAAATTAAACATACGTAATAAACCTTAACAACTAATGTTCTTACATCATTATCATTATCAAAACAATAATTACACCCTATTAATTACAATCTATGATAATTTTCATCAACTAATCAATTTCTAACAAAATATTCTTATGACCGGCCTTATACAAGCCTTGTTAACCAAATTCTTTCTCTTACTTTAATGCATTTCCTCCATCTCATTCACAAACATACACATAATTTATTCACAATCTATTTAGTCTTTCATTTTAACATTGTATACATACAATTTCTCATTCTAGCATTTCAAATATTCATTCTTGATCATGCACCAGAATATATCTATTTTATTCACTTAACAAAGCTTATTTTTAATGCATTATTCTATTATTATAGCCTATTCAAACACTTCTTATTACAAGTTTTAACTCAAACTTCCACCCCTCATTTTCTTCCAAATATGACAAGGCCTGTTGGTAAGGTTTTCTCCTCAAATATTTCAATTTTCTTCCATCATTTCTTGATTTAAGCCTTTTGATTGCCATTTTAACACATTTGTTCAAATAAACCTCCATTTCCTACATATTTTCAAGAACCTTAGAATTACAATATTGAAGTTTTTTCAATTATTCTTTATTAACTATGAAATCAAATAGGAAAACTAAAGAAAAATATTTTTACCAACAATTTTGAGCTCAATTTAAAGAATTCTTCTAATTTTTTCTTTGATTATTATTCTTCTTCATTACCCCTACTTGTCCCTCGAGCTCCTCTCCTCCAAACAAGCTTCTTAATTTTAGTCTAAGTGTGTTTCTCTTCTCACAAATGTATTTGCAAGCATTAATCTCATAATTTTAAAAGGATTTCTCAAATGATTTTGAAGAGAGGCAAGAGTGAAGCCTCTTTCTCTCTTCTTAGCTACTGTTTAGCGTGAGCAGTAGCATGTATAGTGGTTATATCAGGTTTTCTAGATCAATTACTGTTATACCCATATTCATCCCCTCATAATTCTAGCTTATTGCACTAACCCGACATTATATCTTTATTTTTAGGACATTCTCAAGTTTTAATTGCCTTTAAATTTTAACCCAAGATAAAAAAGTATGTCAGAAGACCCCTTGTAATATTTTAAACTAATCCAACAGTCGAATTATAAGATATGCTCAATATTATTAAACTAGATAATCGGTAATTTCACACCAAAAATCTGAATTTCATATACCATATGATTTACTTAAATTAATTCGATAGAGATTCTTATTTATAATTACCATAAAATTCTTCTCGGATTCAGCTCTGAAAACACAATTATATATGGGGTTTATACCAGAAATTAATGCTTCTGTTGCAAGGGTAATGCATTGATTTATTTGAAAAGTTGTTCTATTTTATAAATAATATCATCCAAATTTACA
>Ga0325402_1001043_pt1 | contig 21627 bp, 26 predicted proteins | sample PopdelMetagenome_22_FD_207212 | JGI IMG/M metagenome (GOLD analysis project Ga0325402, IMG submission 207212) | Populus deltoides microbial communities from Bellville, Georgia, United States - Xylem-PdKOR-R3 | ecosystem: Host-associated > Plants > Phyllosphere > Stem > Wood/Secondary xylem...
GGTATAAAAATACAAACCAATATTACACAAAATAGATAAAAAAATACACGAGAAAAACACCAATTTTTAAGAAAATATTTTTGGAATTTTAAATTTTTTTTATTTAAAAAAATGAACAGTGGATTACTCTCCACTGTTCACGTGAGCAGTGGAGAGTGAATTAATTCACTCCCCACTGTTCACGCAACGTGAACAGTGGAGACCACCGAGGAAGAAGAAGAAGAAGAAGAAGAAGAAAGGGAAGGGGAAGGAGGCTGACCTGCGATGGAAGCTAGGCTGCGACGAGGAGGCTCTGCCGGTGGCTCAGCGGGCTTCGATGGAAGGAATGGTGGCCGGTGTCGGTTGCTGGTGAAGGAAGAAGAAAAGTTGCAGAGGAGAGAGGCTCGGCGGCGCTCTCACTATATGAGGTGTTCGGGCGGTTGATTGTGATGGAGATGGAGGTTTTAAAGCCGGTGGCGACGATGTTGGCGGCTGAACGCCGCGGTGGAGGGAAAGAGAGGCAGGTTCTGCTGGCAGCAGGAACCGGATTAGGGAGGCTGGTTTTTTGGCTGTCTTTGGACCCAAATTTCTCCCTCGTTGAAGCATGAAAATCACATCTCTTTATAGGTGGTGGAAGAGAAACACCTCTTCTCTTCTATTGAAAAATTTTAGCCCTTAGTTCTACCCGAAAACACTCCAACCACTGCTTCAAAGAAGCAATGATGAACTGCCATCTTTGTGCAGGAAAATGGCTGGTTAGGTTGGCCAATTTGGGGCGGTGTCGCCGCCGCTATAGCCTCGATCAGAAAAACATATTTACACTAGGGTGTAGTCAGGTGTCAGGGTATCGTTTTAGTGCAGGTTTCATTTAATTTGGGGAAGAAACGAGGCGTCAAACGCCTTGGGAATGAGGCCCCTCGGCCAGCCTCTCTGAAGAAGATGATGAATAGTAAATTTCTGCCAATTACAGTTTAGTCCCTTAATTTGTGGTTTATCTCTAATTGCACCCCTGATTGGCCTCAAACTTTCAATTTTGTTTAATTTCACCTCTGACGAACTTCAATTCGCACCCCATATTTCCGCGCCTTTTCCAGTTTGGTCTTTGGCTTCGGATTTCCTCAATTAAGTCCCTAATTGACCATTAAACTTCAATATTTATGCAATTAAGCCCCTGATTTGACCAATCAACTCTTAAAAATTATAATTTGACCCCAGAACTTTAATTTCTTCCAATTAAAGCTCAAATTGACTTAAAAATCAATTTTCTTGCAATCAAACCCTTTATAAATTCAATTAAACCTTTAATAAAATCCAATTAAGTCCATAAACATCCAATTTTAGACTTTTATCTTCAAATTAAATTTTCTTTTCCCACAAGGCTCTCATCATTCAAGTATATACTGTAAAAACTTCAATCCTTGTATTTTTGAACCTCCTTAATCAATTTTTCTGATCCTTTTCTGAGTGCTCCAACCTCCTATTATTTTTTCTAATTTCTTCCAGCTATATATTTATATATTTATTTTTATTTTTGTGTGGGGACCCAAAAATAGGTTACAACAACTCCTATAATTGATCAGATTCACATAATTACTGCCTATACGAGATTTGATCTGAATAGACAGTAATCAGATTACAAAATAATATTTAATCTAGTTTCTATAATTAATCAGATTACAGAATCGCAACTAATTATGTCAACAGTAACTTAACAAATTGATTGCATGTTGTGATATAAAAAGTATAAAGAGTGTTTTTTTTTTTTCTTTCTGCATGTACCTCTTGACTAAGAGTGAAAATGTTAAGGGAAGGGCCTGGCATGAGGGCAGTAAGGAAAACAGCCACGGAAATCTTGCTTGGAAGTCTCTCCATGGTTTGAGAAAGTGCCAATCCCCCTAAGCTATGACCAACAAGGATAACCTTTTCATTTGGTGGTAGAGATGCCAGAAGATCTCTCAACGGCCTAATATAGTCAGATATTGATTGAAGATCGCTAATCTGCCGCGGGTCAATCCCAGAAGCAGCTAAATCTATAGTGGTAACATTGTGACCTGATGATCTTAATAGAGGCACAAGTTTGTACCAACACCAGGCACCATGGCCTGCCCCGTGAACTAGCACAAAATGCTTGCTAGGATTATGGAGTGGCTGCGATAAGGCCTTATTGGTTGCAATATTGAGAAGGATGATGAAAATGGAAATCAACACCAAATGTTTCGTTGCTTGCTCCATGCTAATTCTCTTGAAGTGGTAGGTTTCTACAAGGCTTATCCTTAGGCTTATATGAGTTTTAAAGTCAGACTCTGCTCGCAGTTTATATATATATATATACACATGTGCGCGCGCGCTGCGCCATAAATAAAGATACAAAATGGTTAATCTCTGTCAACAATCACCTGTAGTCAATAGCTTGAAACGTCAAGAAAAGGCTAAGCTTGTGGATTCCCTGGCTTGGTAGCTGGAATTAAATAGAAAGAAAGATTTTTCCGTATATTCTAGAACACCTTGGTCATGCAATTCGGTCGTAGGTTTACTGATAAGGACACGGTAGAAAATTAAAAGTAAAAACTGAAATTGCCTCCTGATTACAATTTCCACCGTAAGAAAAATAGAATAATAAATTGCCTAGGGCTCTAAATTAGGTCCCAAAGGCTTAATTAACTAGCACAAGAGAAGAGACAGAAAGCTCAAGGAAAAGAGTTTATCCTACATCCAAATTTTGATATGAGAGTATTGGAATATAGCCTCTAAAAATTAACCCAAACTCCTGGCATCTCTAGATCAGCGTGGTTCTGAATGAAACTGGACACAAAGGCCTAACACCTTCATAATTTCAGCTGCAGATATTCTCGAAGATATGACATGTAGTTGTTTCGTCTATCTTCTTCTCAAAATCAATTAAATTAGTTTGATAATTCAACCTCAACCTCAAAGACCTCGTCAAGTTTCATGAAATTATACCAAATTTCATTACTTCTTATAATCAACTGCGTACTTGAAGATTCTCGAAGATATGACATGTAGTTGTTTCGTCTATCTTCTTCTCAAAATCAATTAAATTAGTTTGATAATTCAACCTCAACCTCAAAGACCTCGTCAAGTTTCATGAAATTATACCAAATTTCATTACTTCTTATAATCAACTGCGTACTTGAAGGGCCTGTTTCTTGATTGACCGTATTACTTGGATTCCTTCCCGTGATGTTGCTCTCTACTTGGATACATAAGAATAAAATATATGGTTTAGAATAATGTTTGCTCTTCGAAAATGGAACCAAACTTTAAGAAATTCTTGCGGTCTGTATTGAAAATTTGATTTTCCTTTTCTTTTCCAAGAGGAAGAATATTACAAATAATGGTGCCTAATGGAGTTCCTATTTTCTGTTATGTCATCTTTTACTACACTACCTTCCATGTATATATCACTCTGGCTTCTAAGGTTATCAAATCCTTGTAAGAAGTTCAGTCAAAACTATCATAAGGAAAGTAAAAAAGTTCCTCATTGTCTAATATACACACACACGCACACTGATTAAGGATAGCATAAATATATATGATCAGAAGTGGTTAAAAAAGCTCAATGACTGGTGAAAATTAACCGGAATTTTGCCCAAATGAGCCCATAACACTTACGATATCTCGAGGAAAACTTTCACGTCCAAGTCCATGCTAGAGGGTGTTTAGTATTGCGGTAGCTGTTGTGGTTGTGATTTTAAAAAAAATTGTTTTATAAAAAGTACTTTTAGTTGAATTTGGTTTGAAAAAATAGATGTTTGGTTAAAACTGTGGTTGAAATTGAAGTTGAACAAAAAGTAGTTTAATGTGTTTGATTAAAAATGTTTTTGAAATTAAGGTTATAAAATAATTTTAAAAAATATATGTTAATATTGATGATTTTTAATTTAAATATTGTAAATTTAACTACTGTTATTATATCATGAAATAAATAATACTTTATATAAAATATTTTTTATTGTCCTATTAAACCATCTACAATTCCATAACATACGAAATTCATTCGATAAAGACTACAGTTTCCATGGTTTATTGAGCATGCAATAACATCATGTAAAATATTATCAGGAACAAAATTGAAATTGCGATCAAATTCTCTAAATACTACGTCATTATGCGACATCCTTTTAATTTATGTAGTAACATTAAATAATGTTAAATATTAGTTTTTTGAATAAAACACAATGAAAAATAAAAAAATATTTTTTTTTTTACATTTAGGTTCGTACCAACCTGATCCGGCTGAAACAATGCTACACCATTCTCCACACAGTGAAAAAGCTCCAGGAAGTCATCTTTTACATGCTCTCTAATGTCTGGGGAAGATAAACTACAACATATAGAATTTGCAATTTCAAAGATAAAAGATGAATAGTTGAGCCGACTTTTTTCTCTTAGCACAGTGGATCTTAAAAAATAAGGTTAGCTGCTGTTGGAAAGCATAATTTTCCAGCTTCTTATCAGCCACAGGTGCAACCACAATTACTGTGGGTCCCACCAAAATAAAATCTATTTTTTTGCATAATCAAACACATAGAAACTGTGGTTTATTTGAACCTTCGGTACATCCGCTTTACCAAACGGCACCTTAGTAATCATAACATGGCAACAATAAAATTAAGGTCACACAACCTCGACATCACATATGTAGAGTATAGGCACATACATAGAAAACCCACTCTAAACTAATCACTCTGGTACCTTAAAGTGATCGATTTGGATGTTTTCCACTTCACGTTTTTTATAATCACTGCGGTTTCTACTGGCAAAGAATTTTCCCCAGTTGAATTCCTTGTACTTTGCAAGGTTTTGCTCATTAATTAGCTCATCCAGTGGCTTAATATCAACATATTGGGATGGGAAAAAGAAAAATGGTATCGAGAACCTTTCCCTTTGAGAATTCACCACCACTCTATGCTCTGCACTCCAGTACAAGTCATTGCTCCAAACCTGCACATGAGGCAAAAACCCAAGCCCTGATTAGGAAGAAAACTGGACATTTGTACCATCTTCTTATGTGTTAATGATGACTCCTATCCTATGCATACCTAATCTCCCATCAATCATTCATGTTGGGTCCAAGAGCAAGAAAAAGGAGGGGGGACTGTGGTGGGTGAAAGACGTTCTACAGCTAGCAAGAACGAATGGAATTCGTCGGCAATAATTCAGCTTAAGCTAATTAGGCTGATCAGAAGAAAGTACCTGCATACAATTGCCAATATTGATGATGAAGGCATCTGGAATTGGTTTAACAGGGATCCATTCTCCATCTGATCTGCGGCCTATTTGTAGTCCTCCAACATCATCTTGGGATAAGACCGTCAAGGCACCTCCATCCTTGTGCCTACCAACACCAAGAGCTAGGTGTGGTGCAGGACAAGGAGGGTAATGGTTGAACCTAGCAAAGCTGATTTGGTCTTTGAAGTAACCATTTAACCTATCAGCAGGCAACCCTAAGCTCAAAGAAATAAGCTCCAACAATTTGAAAGCTAGTTTTTCCACCTGTCTTGTATATTCTTGGCACAGCTCCCTGACCCAAACAACGATTTACACTAATTAACATAATAAGATTAAGGAATTAATTACTTATGTCCATACATAAGAAGATGAAAGAAGAAAATGAAGACCTGAATTCAAAAGGTTTGTGTGGCCATTGATTAGTCATAGCCCTTAGCTCTTTATCATCAGGATCATCAGAGGCAGGAATTAAAGTTGGATCTACCACCAAGAAGTCAAAAACCTCCTTCCAGTCCCTAATATTTTTGGTGTGCTCACTATCATGATACCCCATAGGATTCACCTCATCTCTCTTCACCTTCCGTTTTTCCTCCATCGGTTGATCAAAGAATTCTTTTGCTACCTTCTCTATCTTTTGCCTTAGTTCCAACGGTACCCCATGATTGATCACTTGAAAAAATCCCCACTTCTTGCACGCTTCTCCAATCTTTGACACAACTTCTTTTGTGTCACTTGGAGTGGAAACAGAGAGATCAATAACTGGGATTTCTTCATCAGCTTCTATTGTTTTGAATTTAGGCCTGTATTCTGTTTCTTGAATGAATTCTGGATCGATTTCTCCCATGGCCACAAGAGTTTGAGAGACTGAAAATGTAAATGGTTTTCTAATTGCTTTTTACTGGTGCTTAATGGTTTTATAATTTGGGATGGAATCTCCCATCTCACGAATAGAACCAATTGTACTAAACGAGGCTATGACTTTCGTCACGCTGCAATAATTTTTAACCATTAAAATGAAACCATTTTTAACATACATTGAACATGGACCGTTTCTGTTTCTTCTTATTCTTCTTCTTCTTTTCTTGGTTTGGGGTAGGTGAACCAAATTACCCATCACCAGCCAACAATGTGGGCTGTAGGGTGCCAAGTTGCATCAATGGATAGGTTACCACAACGACAAATTAGTGGGAAAGAGGAATGCTTGCTTTCCAGAACTAATCTAATGTTGGTTTTTCAGTCCACATTTATTAGCATCTAAATAGAGATTTCAATAACTACTCTAAAATTACCTCTAGGTTTTAGTAGAGGGTAAATTTCGTTTCATTTTCTTGATAAGAACAGTTTCAATTGCGAGTTCTAGGATTCTATATAGGTAGGTATCTTGTTCTTGAAGGTAAGATTTTTTTTATCCCATGGGTTCTCCAATTTTTGCTCCCTATTAATCAACTACATTGTTAGTCAATATGTTAGGTCCCCATTAACTTGACAGGACACACAAAGCAAGTATTAAGCAGATGGAAATTAACACTGAAGATGGCATTAATTAAGCCAGGGATCGTTGAGAATCCATCTGTGTTTGCAGGTCATAATAGCAACCTAGCTAGCTAACCAGTAAAGGATCTTGTATTACCTAGCAGGAACGACCCTTGCTACATTGCAAACTGATTTATTCTTCCAAATTTTTACAGAAGGTCATCTTGGTCACCTTAATACAAAGAAGCTAAACCAAGTTGCTACTGCACATAAACTACACTCATAAATCTCACTCCAGCTACGAAAGTTACTTTTTCAAATGATGAATTTGGATATTTTCTACATCCCGTTTCTTGTAATCACCGCCGAATCTGCTAGCATAGAACTTCCCCCAATTATATCGTTGGTATTTGGCAGGGTTCTGCTCATTAAGTAGCTCTTCCAGTGGCTCGATGTTGACATGGTGAGCAGGTAAGAGTAGTACTGGAATTGAGGACCTTTCCTTCTCAGTGTTAACTACCACCCTGTGCTCCACACTCTCATAGGTGTCGTTACTCCAAACCTATACAAACAAATTCAATGATTCAGGAAACAATATATGTAGTACTTTGAACTATAGATGTAACTTGACAGTCAAGATTTCAGCTGCCAATTAATGCCAGTATTTTGTATTTCATGCCTGAATAATATCGCCGACATTAACGATAAATGCATTGGAATTGGCTTAACTGGTATCCATTCACGGTCTGATTTTCGTCTTATTTCCAATCCTCCAACATCATCCTGAGCAAGGACAGTTAAGGCACTGAAATCTTTGTGTCGACCAACCCCAAGAGCTAGGTGGGGGTTAGGGCAAGGAGGATAGTGATTTATTCTACAGAGGCTGGTTTGGTCAATGAAGTAGCCATTTAGCCTGTTAGCAGGCAAGCCTAAGCTCAAAGAAACAAGTTTCAACAGCCTATAACCAAGCTTCTCCACTTCTCGAGAATACTCCTGACATGCTTCCCTGGTAAGACTACAATCTATTAGGTCACACAATCTAGTGGAAGAGCAACATTAAGACCAGAACTACTAGTAGATGTAAGACCTGAACTAATCGGAAAATGACTTACAAACAAACCAATCATACAAAATAAAATAAAAATTATCTGATCAAGCATACTGACTAATTCTTCTATGAGTATATATTAAACGAACAGCTCGATAATTTAGGACTAGTAAATCTATATATAAATTATTATAGTTACAGACACATCCCTAATTAACTAATAAAAGTATCCTGAGAGTGTTGGCCTTACTATTTCGTAGGAAAATAAGCAAGTTACCTAAATTCAGTAGGGTACTGAGGCCAACGATTACTTATGGTCCTCAATTCCTGATCATCTAGGTTATCCATGGCTGGGACAAGTCTAGGATCTTCCAGTGAGAAATCAAACACTTCCTTCCAGTCCCTAACATTCTTAGTGTGCTCACTATCATGATACCCCATAGAATTCCCTTCGTCTCGCTTCACCTTCTTTTTTTCCTCGATTGGTTGATCAAAGAACTCTTTCGCCATCTTCACCATTCTTTTAGATAACTCTAGAGGTACACCATGGTTAATTACTTGAAAGAATCCCCACTTCCTGCATGCATTTCCTATCTCTCAGACAATTTCTTTGGTGTCTCCGCGGCTTGAAGTGAAGAAATCGATTACCGGGACTTCCTCAGGTTCTATGACTTTGACATTAGGCCTGTTTTCAAGATCTTGAATGAAGGACAAATCTAAATCTCCCATGGTACAAGATAAATCTTAGTATGAAGCAAATGGTCTTGTGTTTCTTGCAACAGAAACTAGGAGAACGTGTGTTAAAGGGGGCTTTCAGGTGCACTGAATCTAGACATTTTATTAGACTACCCCCAAATGATCGAAGAAAAATGTTGTGAAGAGTTGTTTAGCGATGGTAGTACGGTAAAATTTGTTTTTTTCAAGTATTTTTTATTTAAAAATATATTAAAATAATATTTTTTTAATTTTTTAATATATCAAAATAATTTAAAAATATAAAATTAATAATTTAAATTTTAAAGCTAAAAAAAACCGGTCATTTAGGCTTTATGATTTTGATTCTAGGCATGTCTAAGCTTTCTTCTTTTTTTAAATTACTCTTTATTTTTATATATTTTTTTAATAAAATTCATATTAAATAAATTTATTAGAAAGTATTTAAATAATTATCAAATTATGTCATGCTTTTCAAATAATAATAGTGTTTTATATAGTAATATTAACAAATATTTTTTTAGTATTTATATATGAAGCTAATATGCTTGCTTTTTTCTTAATATAATTCCTCATTAAAATTCAATGCAAATAAAACATCTATCTTCTATTGTAGATTTTTTATATGATTTTTCTAAAATTTATTATTCTTATATTATTTTGATACATTTACCTTAAAATTATCCATTTAGAGTTTTATTTATTTATTAAAACTTGCTTTTAAGATTGTGAGAAGTTTTAATTTTAAAAACAATACTTAAAAAGATATGTTTTTATAAAGTAAAAGAAAAAACCACATGAATAAAAATATAGAGTTTTGATTAAAGTGATATATTTTTTCATTCTTATTTCAAATCTATAGAAATGAAGAGAATTTTATCTTAAAAAAATATATTTTCTCCAAAATTTTAATAATTTTCTTTCTTATAAATATTCATTTTTATTACCGTGCATTAAAAAAAATAATTACCCACATCTTAGGATCAAATAGTTAGAAGAGCATCTATCTTTTACTTTGTTATAATGAAAATCAATTTCTTACTTTAATTTTTAATTATAATTAATAATTTTTTTCTATAATTTATCCGTTCATATATTTCTCAATTCATTTCACAGCACATACATACCATCTTTCCAGTTCTCAAGTAAAAACTTTCATGAGAGTTAAAAATTGAAATGGCACGACAAGCATGGGAATAGTTACTCTCAAGCCAAGAGGTAAACCCTTCACTTGCAGAGACCCGAGAGATTGTATGCATCGGGGGGCTCATTCAGGCAAAAACAGGTCATGAAAAAGCAGCGCAAACTGCCTAGTCCCACATTGTCTATAAATCTTATTAAGACTCCTAACTGCTGATTCATTATAAACCAATCAAATTCATGTCAAACATAACAATTTCTCTTTTTGTTCTTATATTGTCTGACATGGGATATAAACTGTTCAGCTTTTGAGGCTAGCATTCAAATTCAACCCTTAAATGATCTAAAAGAATGTTCAAGCTAATCCGTTGATTTAGGATCAGACAGCAAGACCCATTTTAAGATGAATTTATCTATTTACAAACATAACTAGTGAGAAGTTGGAGGATGTAGGAAAAAAGAAACTGGTAGAAATCGAGTGATCAAGCAGCAGGCATAGATGTGGAAATGACTACATATGACAAGTACTGGAGCCCATCCTGGATTTTGCTCACTGCAGTGGTCCGGTCAGTGCGGAGAAGTTCAGAGAAGGCATTGACTTTGTCCTGAATTGATGATTGTTGGAAGTTTTCATGGGAATCTGCAGTAGCACCGTTTATGGCTGCTGCGTAAGCTTCTGCTACATCAGAGATGCCTGGATCAAAATAATTAGCTCAAACTATCAGATAAAATCACCTATCCATATCTTTTTTACCTGAAGACAATGCACAATGCCACAATGGAAAAAAAAAAATGAATGAATAAATAGATAGACAATAAATGGTGATATCCTGAAACCCATCATGTGCATGCCACTTGACTGCCATCATTCTAATGAGTCTTGTAATGGTTCGAAATTTCGAATAGAGCTTACAAGACCAAATATTTTCATTCCAAAGAAAAGACAACAATTAAATAAACCAAGACACCCAGACAACCATTTTCTAAATTACCAACATGATTACATTCTACATGTGCATGCTTCTCTTTTCTAGAAGTCAACTCCATAATATTCTCAGCACAAAAATGTCAGGCTTTCCCTCGTATAGCATAGGTAAATGATTTTAGTAGGAAGGCCTTTCGTTAACAGAACCTGACTGTTATCTAACATGGACAGTTCTTACAAACAATGCATCTGCTCAGTGCTACATAAGTTTATACATGCCTATTAAGAGCGGTGATTTCTTCCAATTGGATGGATTTGAAAAAACTAAAGATTTAAATAACAAGAAATCAGAAACTTGGAGCATTCATTCTAAATGGCAGAACTTTAGAACTTGTTACATGGGTCGATGATTTCAGGACCAAACCTGAACTGCTAAAAGATTTGGAGGGCCATATCATGTAAAGACCATATCAAGTAGAGATTCAATAAGATGCCTAAAATGCTTAAAATAGAGATAATAGCAATAAGATTACAGCTGGGGGAGTCTTGTAAATCTACCTGTGATAAAGCTGTTGGAAACCGCTTCCACATATCCTGCCATTGACCGTGCCTTAGTGCGCATTACCTTAGCTTTTTCAACAGAATCTTCAGGCCAGTCAATGTCCACAATATCCCCATCAGCATCTTCTTGCAGAACTTTGTTAGCATTGGATATGACAGATTTGCCAAGCATCAGAAGTTGAGACACTGCCGAACAGCACATTTCAGAGAGTCTCTGCATAGGCATGCATAGTTTATCATATTTTGCCCTCTTCAAACAGTAAACGAAATGTGAACATAGAAAAACAAATAAATAAAAGATATCTCCATACATGGACCCCCTCTGAGTGAAGAGTTTCAAGTCTTCCAGCTGTCCTTTGAATTATGTCATTCACAGCTTGTCCTGCTAAAGCATTTGTGAACCTGTAAATGACAGGAAAAGTTTCAAGGACATGTGAACAACAAAAAACTAAAAGAAGTTCAACTACAGCAGACAGCCATATTTCTATTGCTGTGGTTGACAAATGACAACTGTCACCACTCATGATTGGATCTTGTGACATCTGCCTTGCAACCAGTGATTACAATGAAATAACAAAGCTAACATGCAGCGTCAAGTTTAAACACCGATGAGCAAAAAACCAAGGTTGTGTGTTGTAGAACATATACAAATCAAAAGACTAAGATAATGAGGAATGGACCAACACTAAATACAGGAAAACAATAGTTCCACAATTGAAAATCATGGAAACCCAAAAACAGCTTCATAAATAACAGACTTGTGAAGAGAATACAGAGTACATGTTAAATTTCCAAACTGAATACAAAAATCTTGTATGCGTCAAGCAAAATTACCCTGCAGCCATGTCAGCAGCCTTGCTGACGCTTGAATCATGTAAATTTTTCATCTCATCACTACTTCCCTCAGTTGCAGACTCTATTTTCTTTCCTTTTTCAAACTCTGCAGCATCCATTTCAGTGCTTAAACTAAAAATTTGCTGAACCAGTTTAAGCTTTCCATCATATGCAGACTTCTCTTCTGATGACAATTTAGCCTTTCTGCGGTTAAATAACAGTGCATAATGGTTGGACAATGCCTCCAACTCCTGATAGAATTACAATCCAACACTTTCAATATTCACTATCAATTCAAACAAATGCAAGTTTCAAGTAAAAGGCTAAAGAAATGACCTCCAACTGTTCTGGACCTCCATATATATAGAAACATCGATCAAATGTCATCTCCTCGAGTAAATGATCCTCATCAGCTCCTTTTTCAGAGTTCTTAGTGTTTTTCTCAACTTCAATACCAGTCTCTGTGATCAGTAGATCCATGGTTTCCTTGCCTACATATTCAAGTACTTGCATTCCCTTTGCTGTAAAAGCTTTTCCAGTCTGCAACGTGATGGCTAGAGTAACCGACAATGAAATTTGGAAAAAATAAAAATAAAAGAGCTAAACAACGGGATTCACGACCTCAAGTAAGGATGGTGCAACTGAACTGGCTGATCCTGGTAAGCTACCTTGCTGAATTGAATCCGCAAGGTTCACAGCAGAATTCTCAAGCCTGAAGAAAGGCATGGGAAAAAAAGCACAAAAAGAGAGTGAAAATAAGACACCTGGGTTGAAATATGGGATCTCACAGCAGCTTACCACCCGAGTTACACTTTCCTATTCTCTGTTTTTTTTTATATAAAAAAATTCAGATAAGTAGAGGGGGTTGGGAGTTCTAAGAGCGTACATAAAACAAAAATGTTGGTACCTTTCTTCCAAAATGCGGTGCTCTCACAATTGTACCATTATTTTCCTTTAAATTTCATAGGCCGGTGCAAACTTAGACACCTTTCATGACCTTATCTCATGAAATGTTGATACCTTTCATGGCATTTTCCTATTGGATCTTATCCTGACCTCATATACTCCTCTTTCCAATGGATGGTTAAGACTAGATATGTAAATGAATCCTTATATGGTTTAGGTTTTTCTTCCAATCAAACCAAAATTTATAATTAATATCATGCACGAAGATGGAGGCAAGGCTTACAGCCGCAGAGACAAAAGCTGAAAAAGGAAACAACACCACCAAAAAGAATCCCCATAGCAGCTCTATTTGTTATCTCAACTAGTTTCTACATTGAGTTTGGAAAGGAAAGAGACAAGAAAAGTCTGTTAAGCTTTCAGGATTAACCATTAATAAATTTCCCTCAATTACAAAAGGAGATTTTCAATTGCATCAATAACAAAGTTTAGCTGTGATGATCAAGAACCTTACTTTTGAACCAGATTAGAACCCCCTTTCCATGCACTTCCTAATGCCTGCCAAGCTCCTGAAGCCAAATTCTCCACAGAGTGATCAAGAACCTTCAAGCCCTAAAAATGTTGGGAAAAAATGATACTGCTTGCAGAATTAAACAAGGCAACTAATATCACAAAAAGATGAATAAGAAATGCACTTCAAGTACCCATGTGCAAAAAAAAGACAATTCTGTAAAACAAATATTAGCGCCAGCCAAGTGAAGAAATTCACAAGAATTGAGCTGTAACATGATGAGGCAGAACTTCAAAAGGTGTGATGAAAACGACAGTGAGGCAATACATATTAAAATTTGAAACGGATGTCAAGTAAAGGGACTAGAAGCCAAATCAAGTTATAGAACTTGAAGATGCAAGAAAAAAAATAGTTATAACTGTGTCCAGTGGAACTACAATGACACGTCAAATTTGAAACAGCAATGTGCAAGTAACTTGCCTGGCCAAGGATGGAATCCTCACTTGCTTTTTCCAATTTCTCCAAAGCAGATTTCCGAAGCTTGTCATCTTCAGTTTCCTCACCTTTGGTTTCCTTATCACTTGCAGATTCTTCTTCCTCTGGCTCCCCTTTTGAAGATTCTGAGTCCTCAGCAATATTCAAATCTGTGATGCTCTTTGCTGCCTTTTCTGCAACCACAGCAGCCTGCACACGCAGAGGAACTATTAAAAGAAATCCAAGCCAAATCCACCAACAACAATGCAAATGCAAAATAAATAGGACAACATATTGTGAAAAAAAAACAATTCCAAATCCCACCTTTTGCATAATCCCAGTAATTCATAAACAAACACTCAATTGTTCATCAAAAAATTAATCCTTTTGAGCAATCATATCCCAACAGATGGGAAACCAAGTAGAAACCTTGGTGGCTGCATCTAAGTCAGGTTTTATTGAACACGGCACTTAAACATGAAAAACAAAACTTACCTTTCTTTTTCATATTCTTTGAATAGAAAGAAACCCAAAACATTTTAAAGTTTTTTTTGGTATGAATCGGGGCTTAACGCCCTAAGAAATTAAATTAAAAGTTCAAATGAAGAAACGGGATCAAACATTGCCGATGAAAACTTCCATTTGCAAACCCGCAAGCAAAACGATTTTAACATATAGCTTTGCCATAAAGTAGATATTTCCATAGAACTTAAAAAGGTGATGAAAAAAAAGGTGTAATATCACAAAGTAGATATTTCCATAGAGGTTTAAAAAAATCACCATCAGTCCAAGATCACATTCACTTGCACAAACAAACTAAAAAACAAAAGTGATCACTAAAATAACTACATTTTCACCGAAAACAGAAAACCCAAATCGAAAAATAAAAAAACAATCAAAATAAAAAAAAAATCATAAACAAATACTACTCTAAACTATAAAAACGTTTTTCCCCATAACAAACCAGATCTAGCACCAAAGAAAACAAATAAATCCAAACCCAGATTTCATTAACCCAAAAAGAAAGCAAATACTTAAGGGAGCGAATGACTGAGTGATAAAAAAAAAAAAAAAGACTTACATTGCGAGAGATCTCTTCAGCTTTCTTTTGAAGATCTGATAAAACAGAGAAAGCAGAGAAACCCCACCCTCCCCATCCACTGCTTGTTTGCGATCCCTCATGTTTTTCTTCTTCTTGGGGTTCTTCTTTATCTTCTTTAATTTGAGGGTTTATGCCATCTTCCATTTCAGTATTCTGTATCAATGGACCGGTATTGAAATTCGAAGCTTTTCCTTTCTTCTTGTTTTTGAGTTTCAAGTCTTTCTGGTTTTTAAGGTGAGGATCGGTCTGATTCGACGTGGGAATTAAGGAATTGGGCTAAAACGGCAGCGTTTTGTTGAAGTTACATGGGTATCTGGCGACACAGGTGAAGTATTATAACGACCTGGTTGTTTTTGTTTTTGGATTACAAAAGCGATTTTGAAGGAACTTAATTTTTTTTTTTATATCATTTTAAATTATATTTTTTAATATTTTAAAATTGTTTTAATAAATTAATATAAAAATAAATGTTAAAAAATAAAAAAAGAACAAATAAACTGTAAATCGGCACTTGACAGTTGACACATAACCAGACTCGTAAAAGAAGCTTTTCCTCTTCTTCTTTTTCCTCAACTTATTTTTCTCTCTCAAAATATTTGATTTTGGCCCCTTGAAAATGTTGATTTTGCTTTACTAGCCCGTGAGTTAAAAAGAAAACAAATGTAGACTCCATGCAAGGTCTCGGGCAGAAATGTGCAAAGTGGTAAGAATAATTAGCATTATTTTTTATTTTATTTTATCTTCCAAGCTCATGTATCATCCAGTCCTGGGTGGATCGAAATAATTAGTTTAAATTAGTTAATATATTCGCATGATGACGCGGGGTGGGTGTTTTTTCATTTAATTATGTCATAATTAAAATATATATTCTTGGAGAATTTGAGGCACTAAAATGCATGTTAACTAAAGCTAAATGGACCAACTCTAAAAAATATGAAGAAAACAAGGGACCAAAATTAAATTTCAATGAAAACTATGGGGATCGAATATGAAAATATGAAAAATATAGGGACCGCAATGAAATTATATTGCCGCTACGGGGATCAAATATGGACAGCATGAATATTAAGGGACCAAAATGTACTTTCACTATCAAATTGAGGGATTGAAAGGAAATTTTACTAAAACTACGGGGACAGAATCTAAAACACTCAAGTATTGAGAGGCCAAAATGGACTTTCACTATTTAATTGAACAGCAAAAGTTCATTCTCTTTTAGTTTTCACCAGAACTACAGGGACCAAATCTAGAGAACATGAATATAGAGGGACCAAAATAGACTACAATGAAGTCCATTCTCTTTTAGTTTTCATTGAAATGAAATTACTCCTGTCGAGGCCAAAACTAAAGAACACGAATATTGAGGGACCAAAATGGACTTTCACTGCTAACTGAATAGTGAAAGTCCACTCTCCTTTTAGCTTTCACTGAAATGAAAATTCACTGAAACTATAGGGATCAATCTGGAAACACATGAATACTGAGGGATCAAAATGGACTACAGTGAAACTCATTCTCTTTTAGTTTTCACTGAAATTACAGGAACCACCAAATCTGGAAAACATGAATATTGAAAAATCAAAATGGACTTTCACCGTTAATTGAACAGTGAAAGTCCTTTCTTCTTTAGCATGTCAGTATTTTGCTGTCTTGATTGCGAGTTGCGTTTCTTTTGTTCTTCAGAATGATCAAAATCAGAACAAAGAACAATTAAGCCATTACACCGCTTCCCAGTTCAGCTTGGAGTGAAGTTATCTTTTGTTTCTTAAACTATTCATTATCTTCATAGCATAACTAGCTAGTCAAAAACTTTAATTCATAGAGATCATCTCCAAATCAAAGAACCTTGGGAACAAAAGCAACACAGCCACTTAGACGTACGAGCTCTCAAGCAACATGACCATGAAGTGTTCTGATTTCAAGTTTAGTCTGTTCCTACCTATTTCATCATGAACAAGATCAAGATCAGAGACCTGCAGTTGCTGCCTTCTCACTATACCGAGTTAGAGTGAAAAAAACAAGAAGAAGAAGAAAAGATTCACATTTTGTTGCAATTTTAGCATGAAACTAGTTGGCTAATTGTAATAATTAAAGATTTTTATTTAAAAAAAAAAAAGAATACAAACACATTCTATGTAAATATATTTCTTCTTAATCAAGTTCAACACAACGTTAAACGATAAGAGCAAGAGAGGTCTGTGAATAAAAAACCACAGCTGTTTCAAGGAAAAAAATACACTTCTACGTATATATGAACACACACAAAAAAAGAGCCAAATTACAAATTAAATTACTCAAACAATAAAATATCTCTGTTGTTTGCAGAAACCAATGAAACTATTTCAACACAATGGTTCAATATCATAAAAATGAAATTCACGCAAACAATTAAACGTACATGGAGGAGCTTATTGGCAAAACTTTCTCATGGGTTGCATGTGACATCCAACTTTCATCATCATGATGTTCATTTCAACACCAATTCTGAATGCACACCTATGAGCTTGCGTCCCAGGACCAAGTGCAGCTTGGACGTGGAATGCAGATGCACCAAGCGCACTGACAAGGATCAAAGCATCAGGAATTACAGCCTCCTTGGCAATAAACTTGCTTAAAAGTTCAAAGCTCTGTATTGCTTCAATTTGACATAACCAGTAAATAAGGCAGTCTAAACAATAGATCCTTCTCTCCGACTGGCTCAAAAAGCTTGCAAGCTTCTAGGACCACCAGTCCATTGCAATGCAATTACTCTGCATACTTCATATTCCAACACTAGCATGGTTTTTATTTTTCCAATCTTCAAGTTCCTTAAATCAGCACAAACACTCAAAAAGCTAAGCAAAAGTATTCTCATTCCATTTAACTCCATTCTCCCTCGTACAAACAACAACTTCAATGGCTTAACTTGACAACCATTTTGAAAATAACCTGAAATCAATGTACTTCACGAAGCAGAATCATTAAATCCCCTCTCTTCCAATCCAAACATTTCAATTTCACCTTCTGCACAAAATGCTGCCACCATTGCATTCTTCGAAACCAAATAAAATCCCTTTTTTTTCATATATCTTTAAAAAAAAAACCCAGGAGCTTCTTTATAACACCGACATTTATAATTCATGTCAATAAAGAACCAACCACAAAGTCACTTCCATAACTGCGAGTTTTCACCGTATACGAATGTAATTGCCTCCCATGATTCAAGTTGCATAACTTAGCATAAAAGTTAGCTATATTGTAAGAGTAAACTCATCAATCCCAATCTCACTTCTTCTTCGTTTCCATTTCAACAAACAATTCAAGGGCATTCCTTTAATAGCCATCCAAGCTACCATAACCCAATAACATAAATTGTAAGTGACAAAATCTAACAGGAACAGAATCAAATATGGCCTTCGCTTGTCTTAAGTTTTGAGATTTTACGTGGGCAGATACTATGATGTTCCATGATTTAACGTTTCTTTGAGGCATTCCATCGAACAGTTTCTGAGTATAAGCGCATGAGTCGATTTGAGGTTGCGATTGGTGGCGTAAAACCTGATTATTCACGCAAGATTGAAGTAATTAACAAACAATATGGTTGCCTAGCCTTGATACAAATCAAACAAGAGGCCACCCTTGACATTCGAGTCATTTAGTTAATTAGCAGCAGCTGCTACTTGATCAACAACTTGAAAAACATTAATATAATTAGCACAACGGAAGAGAGATTGACTTGGTTCTTGGAAAAACTGCTTGTCAATCCATGCTCCAGTTTGGTTTACAACAACCTGACCGTCCCACCACTTCAATTTTGTACTATATTCTATGAACATTAGCATCACCCCATGACTTGTATATCCGGAACAAAACTTTAGCAGCAGAATACACAGCTAGGGTTTAGGCATCATCTGCACAAAACAAACTGGCATAAATCACTAGTACTTCCAACTTTAATGAGAAGATGAGGACCGGCCTTTAGAAAAGGTTCAAATACAGAGGTCTAAACCAAGATATGAAGAATAATTAGTATATATAGAGAGGAATATGTAGAATTGGTTGCGTCAATTCTGGCATGCAAATCTGTGGTGTTTAATTGATTACCGAAACTTAATCAAACATCTAGCAGTTGCTTCTCTTTTAAGTTGTCACTAGAATGGATGCCTGAAAAAAATGCAATAATCATCTGCTCTTGAAGTATTATATTATTCCATATTGGATATAATTGAAAGAGAAAATATTTTATAATGGGTAATTTTTAGCCAAACAAGAGCATTTTACATGCTAGATTGTGATTCAGATATGCAAAGCAAAGGAGCTAGCATATCTAACTCCCAAAGGGAAAGAAAATGATATTGTTTTCAAAATGCTGTTTCACACAACAAATCGTTGGCTATCTTACAAGGAGTAACAAGATTTGATTAACTAAAATTGTTATTAAGGAGGGAAAAAGAGAAAAACTAAAGCAGGTTGGAATTATTGGTGCATGCATGCATATCTTTACAGTGTGTTGTTATCCTTTCTCAGCAGAACATTGCAAATATTCTGTGGAAACGTCTTTCATTATGGCCATCTCAAATAAGGATAATCACATCTTGTAGATAGTTTAAAACGTATCTTATGATTTTCATCTATTTATGACCTTATAATAGCTTGTTCTGCAGCTATAGGAGATCAGCTTCAAGTGGTTTGGCACTAAACAAGAGAAACGAGATGGCAACAAGCAGTGGCAGAACCAAGATAACTGCACTTGTTGTCGATGATGATAGAATCATTAAAACCATTCATAGTAAGCTCTTGAGTAAGTTGGGAATCGAAAACCAGGTTGCTGCCAATGGAGAGGAAGCTGTTGACCTCCATTGTTCAGGCAAAAAGTTTGACCTCATTGTGATGGACAGGGACATGCCTATCATGAATGGGATTGAGGTATATCGAATATTAACCATTCAATATTAAGTACAATACATTTTTTTAGCATGATTTCATTCCTGGGGGATTTAACCAAACTCTTCTTTCACAGTATCAAAGCAATTTCATAGTATCAAAGCAAAGTTACAAAACATTTTTTCTCTTCTTTATGGCAGGCAACAAGGGAACTTCGTGCCCTGGGCATACGTAGCATTATTGTAGGCGTATCAACACGTTCCCTCGAGCAAGAAATACAAGAATTTATGGATGCTGGCCTTGATGATTATCAGGAGAAGCCTTTGACAAGTTCTAAGGTCATCTCCATCCTCCATAAGATCAACCACAATAGTTGATCTTTACCAAAAAGAAAAGGCACAGTAGCTGATAAATTTCCTAGACTAGGACAAAAAGGAACTAACCTTTTTTATGTTACCTATAACAAGGATATCGAGCACAATGGTTCGATTTTCTTGCTTCCATGTCTTGTGTTTGGTTTGCTAAGTTTATCCAGCTATGGATGTGGGTGGGTTTGTGTTGTCAGATTATCACTCTCTTGTTGACTATATCTTGTAACCTGTAATAATCAGTGTAACCTCTAAATTTCCTATTAATAGTATAATGATCTTGTTCACGATCGAAGATAAATTTTTACTTACAAGGATTTCATATATATCAAAGAAACTAAACTTATGTGTTGAAATGTTTACTGGAGAACAATGTGTATGTAGTTAAACATCTATTAATGATCAGTCTCTATTCTTCGATAGACTACGCTTAAACTGAAAGGCACCCTGCAGGATGATCTAGAAACTTAACCGGCCATCAATTATTATGGTTTAGGAAGAGGAGTCCATTTTACTCCAAAAGGCAGGCGTTTCGAGGATCGAATGATGCAGATGCTTCAGGAAATGAAGACCAGGATTATTATTTTTTTCTTTGCTTACATTTGCACTTCGATTTCAGTCTGAAAATGAGGTTACATATATGTCAGAGAAATTGTCAAAATTACAATCAAAATGCAAGAAAAAGCATTGGTGAATTGGCTATGATCTTTCATTCCACTGGAATACCTTGCATGAAACTCTGATGGCATACACACCAAGTACAAAAACCAGTCATGTGGCATTGACAGGAAAAAAAAAATTATGTTATTCTCTTCTGTATATCAGATCCTTGAAAATGTAGTTTACAAGCAAATCATTGTCACTGTCAAGGTAGCAACATATTGTTCCAGTTCCTCAGTTTTTGCTTAGATATGATAGAGAAAGAAAGAAAATGAAAGAGACATATCTCCGGTAACGTAACCAACAAGAACTTCCATTCCATGAAGAGGGGGAAAAAACGTTATATTTTCTGATCAAGAAGTTGAAGTACCCAAGTTTATTTTCAGCGGCGTACATTAGCCTTTCGGAATTACAAACAATGGTCATGTATACTAATTAGTAGCCTGGGAACGTTGGTGGAGGTGGTGATGCATATTGGAATCCGAGGTTTGGTGGAAGGATGAAGTCTTCTTCTGGGGGAGGTGGAGGAGGAGATACAATTACTGGTGGTGGAGAGAAAACTGGAGGTGGAGGTGATCTAATTGGTGGTGGTGGAGAGTGAAGTGGTGGTGGAGGGGAGTGTACGGGTGGTGTAGGAGAATGAACTAGTGGTGGGGGGGAGTTTACGGGTGGTGGAGGGAGAGACTGCACGGGTGGCGGGGGTGAGTTTACAGGTGGTGGATGGGAGTGTATGGGTGATGTAAGAGAATGAACCGGTGGTGGTGGGGAGTGCACGGGTGGCGGGGGTGAGTTTACGGGTGGTGGAGGGAGAGATTGCAC
>Ga0325402_1001048_pt1 | contig 21599 bp, 13 predicted proteins | sample PopdelMetagenome_22_FD_207212 | JGI IMG/M metagenome (GOLD analysis project Ga0325402, IMG submission 207212) | Populus deltoides microbial communities from Bellville, Georgia, United States - Xylem-PdKOR-R3 | ecosystem: Host-associated > Plants > Phyllosphere > Stem > Wood/Secondary xylem...
ATAAAGATTTATATAATCAATGAAATGAACAATTAATTCTTAGTCTTTACTCGTTTTGCATCCTGGACATCTTCATTGATTTTTTCATGACATCCTTAAGGCTTGTTGATGTCAAAACTCATTTTTTTGGTTATTCCCAAAAAAAATTTACTTTATTCCTTTTCAAAATAAAAATAAAATAATAAAAGCAAGAAGACTAGCGACATGGAAAAAGCTTGTTGAGGAAGGATTTCGAAAATAAAAAATTAAAGTTTTGTGGTCAATTAAGGATTGTATTAATGGAATTTTCAACCAAAGGACCATTTAAAAAAAAAGGCAATTAGGGACTTGATTGAAGAATCCAAAACCAAGAACCAAACTGGAAAAGTCGCATGAATATAGGGGTTGAAATTGACCGTGTCAGGGATCAAATTGAAGAAATTGGAAGTTTGTTGATCAACTGAAAGTCAAAATGCACAAATTCAAAACCAAGGATCAAAGTGAAAAGGCAACAACATTCAGGGTTGACATTTGAATTTGACAAAGATGCAATTGAATTAATTCTTAAAATCAAAATCTGAATTGGGCACTTTGTTGTTGCCCAATTTTGGACGCACCTTTTAGATAAAATTTTTGAAAAAATTCAAAAAATAGCGAAAAACAACAAAAATCCAAAAAAATTATATTTTTAATATATTTGCATCGTTTTTAGCATTTTGAGCCTCGTCTCAACAAAATTTAAATTTTCAATTGTCTTTCGAACGCATTCGAGTTTTCACACGTCATTTTTAAAATCATTGATTTTCCTCAATGAGTCGACGTTGATATAGCTCCTTTTCAAAATTTACAAAAAATAAAGAAGTTAAGGGACCAAAGAAGAATTTAATGTTTTGATTTGCTCACAGTTAAGGATTATGAACTTACATGTAAGTCGTATTTCTAATATATATCCGATGAAAAGACAATTTTTAAAACTTCTTTAACACATCAAAACCACGAAGCAGCTTACCTCAGGTAGGGTGCGCTAAGGGTGCTAATACCTTTCCTAGTCACAACCAGTCCCTTACCTTCGAATCTCTGACAAAGACCAGTTCACTCGGGTTTCCTAGTAACCTTGAATCGAATACTAGGTGGTGACTCCCAAAGAACCATCAAACAACGAACGAAAATCGCCAACTGGGGAAGGTACTATTTTTGACAATATTGGACTAAGCTTTATGTACTTGATGTGTTTAAGTTTTTGCATTTTTTCTTATTTTGTTAATTTTTTTTCCATGCATTTTATAGAATTGTGTCATGCATCACATGTCTTTATTTTTTGAAAGCACACACAAACTTTTAAGTTAGTTGGGGAATTAGCGATCTTTCCTATGACTATTGATCAGGGTTCAGATGCATGAAACACCGAACTCATATCTGAGTGTCTGCTTGGTAATGGTGAATATAGGTGCCTTAACTGTTTCTCGCAACCTCCCTATGCTGTCTCTACGAAGATCATCACTGGGTAGATATGAGACCATTTTGAGACCAGGTAGAAAACCTATCCATGTTCACATAATGAATAGAACATGTCCTTAGATTATATGTGCTATCTTTATTTCTATTAGGGCAACCCCTCCTTGAAGCATCTTGAACTCAAGACTTGTGGGAAGATGCAGTCTGGAATCACTAGAATTGCTGGACAGGAACAACATTAACAAAACTCAACTGCATTGATTAGTCACCTCATGGATTTTCTAGCAGAGACAGATATAAACATCAGCCAAGGTATTCTGACTGCTTTTAAGACTGTATTAGAACTTGATAATATGCATGATCTTTGGATTGTTGATTCTAGAGCCACTGATAATATGTCAAACAAGATGATAAATTTCTCTAACCTTCAAAAATTTGTTTCTCCTGCCTTTGTTTTGATAGCAAATAGGAAGGGGTCTCCTCTGAAGGGTAAGGGAAAAATTATGATTGTCTCTGAAATCATGTCTGATGTTCTATATGTTCCTTCTTTTCCTTTTCAATTACTCTCGGTCACTAAAATAACTTCTACTTTTAATTGTGATGTAATTTTCACTCATCACAAGATTATATTTCAGGATTGGTTAACCAAGAAGACGATTGGTGAAGGTTTTTTTCTACATGGTCTCTACTATTTTTTTTAGGATAATCGCGTTCCCAAAAGCCTTCAGACTAGATTCAAAACATCATATGAGCCACTCTTATGGCATCGTCGTTTAGGACATCCGTCAGATTATGTACTTAGCAAAATAAATTCAGTTTCCATCTCGAAACCTCTTAAATGTGAGATTTGCCATTTTTCCAAATCATCTAAACTTTCGTTTAATAATTCTATTACACATGTATCTCATGTGTTTGAACTTATCCACTCAGATGTACGGGGACCTTTCAATACGTCTTTTGATGGTTATAAATATTTTGTATCCTTTATTGAAGATTTTTCTAGAGTCACATGGGTGTATCTATTAAAGACTAAGAGTGATGTTTTTTCCTGCTTTCAGGATTTTCATATGTTAATTAACAATCAATTATTTGGTCATCTTAAAACATTCCGATGAGATAATGACTCAGAATACATGTCCAAAGACATGACACATTATTTGCATTCTAATGGTATATTGCATCAGACTAGTTGTGTTGGTACACCACAACAAAATGGAGTCTCTGAATCAAAAAATCATGATCTGCTTGAAAAAATTCGTGCTATAATGTTACAAATGCATGTTCCAAAGGGGTTTTGGTCATACGTGATCTTACACGGCTGTCTATCTCATAAATCGCTCACCCAGCCGCGTGCTGGATTTTAAATCTTCTTTTGAAGTTTTGCAGGTTACAAGTCCTAAATTGGCACATCTAAAGGTATTTGGATGCTCATGTTTTGTGCACTTACCCTCATCAAAATGGGACAAGCTTGATTCCAGAGCTGTCAAATGCATTTTCTTGGGGTATTCTCAAACATAAAAGGGATACAAATGTTATGATCATTCACAAAAGAAAATGTACGTTTTAAGAGATCTTAGATTTTCTAAAGATACCCCTTATTACCCTGCCACAAGTCAAGAAGAAGATGATTTTAACTTGTTTCCGCTGCCTAGCTCCAGTTATTATGATGAGAATGTATGTTCTTTGCCACAACAGGTTCCTGAAGTTCCAGAGTTCAGCCTGTTGTTGATCAATCTCCTTCCACCACTGCTGTGGATCTTCTGGGTGCATGTCCAGCACCTGATGTTCTTCAGCCCAGTATAGAAGCCCCTGTTATTCAAGGTGATGAAGTCCCTAAAAGAATGTCTCACAGAACACGCCAGCCTCCTCCCAAATTACAAGAGTATGTAACATATACTATCAAGCATCGAGTCTATAAAGTTCTATCATATGATAAATTGTCCTCAGATCACCGAGCCTTCCTTACCTCTATCTCTGAAGAACATGAACCCAAGTCATTTCAAGAAGCTTGATCCCAAGATGTATAGTAGCAAGCTATGATAGAAGAATTGAGTGCACTTAATGATAATAAAACATGGAGCTTCATGCCTCTTCCTGCAGGTAAACATGCAATTGGTTGCAGCTGGATTTTCAAGAAAAAATTCAACTCAGATGGAATAATTGAAAGGCATAAAGCCTAGCTTGTAGCTCAAGGGTTCTTGCAGAAATTTAGAATCGACTATAAGGAAACCTTTGCTCTAGTTGCGAAAAATGACTATTGTCCGTGTCTTGTTATCTGTGGCAGTTAATCAAGGCTGGTCATTATATCAAATGAATGTACACAATGCATTCTTGCATGGAGAACTTGAAGAGGAAGTATTCATGAACCCAGGACATCCACAAAGTCACTCTACTAACCTGGTCTGCAAACTTCACAAATCCATTTATGGATTGAAACACAACCCATAAGCATGGCAAGCCAAATTAAGTGTTGCTTTACAAACACTTGGTTTCACAAGAAGTCTTCACTGTTTATTCAACAGAATTCTGCAGACAAGTTGATTGTGCTTGTATATGTAGATGACTTAATTATCACGGGAAGTAATGAAACCTTTTTTACAAAATTAAAGGTTGATTTACAGCGACAATTCTCAATTAAAGATCTTGGAAAGCTGAAGTATTTCTTGGGGATAGAAATGGCTACTTCCATCAAGGGTGTGTTTTGTAACCAATGAAAGTATATCCTAGACATACTACAGGATGTTGAAATATTGCATACCAAGCCAGCTATTGCTCCTCCGGACAGTAAGCTACGGTTGGGTTCATCAAGCAAACCTCTCCCAACATTCACTACTTATCAAAGGATTGTTGGAAAATTGATTTACTTGACAATCATTAGACCAGACATTACATTTGCTGTTAGCTTATTGAGCCAATATATGCATGCTCCTACAGCTCAACATCTTGACTGATGAAGCGTATTCTGCGATACTTAAAAGGAACTATTGGTCAAGACATTGTTATGACACGCAATGGACATACATATATTACAAGATACATAGATTCTGATTGGGCAGGAAATGCATTAGATAGACGTTCTACCATTGGATATTGCATGTTTGTTAGAGGTAATGTAGTGTCTTGGAAGAGAAAAAAACTATAAGTGGTCGCGTGTTCAAGTGCTGAAGCTGAATATCGCGCAATGACATCTGCTTTATGTGAATTAATTTGGCTCAAGAATCTACTTGCAGATCTCGATTATGTCTCTCATACACATATGATCTTATTTTATGACAATCAAGCTGCCATGCATAATGCCTCTAATCCAGTGTTTCATGAACACACAAAACATCTCGAAGTAGATTGCCATTACATTTGTCAGCAGGTTCAAGCCAAACTTATTCAAACATCCTAAGTACGCACCCATGATCAACTTGCTGATGTATTTACCAAAATCCTGCCATCTAGTCAGTTTCATCGTTTTCTCAGTAAGCTTGGATAAGTTAATCCACTATATCCAGCTTGAGAGGGAGTCTTGAAGATTATAGTATAAGTGGTAGATCCTTGCAGATATTGCAGATACTGAAGATTAATGGAGTAGATACTGCAGCATCAAAAGACAATATACAAGATCCTGTAATTATTATATTTTCTATATGTTATGTTATTATATATTGCTATGGAATTTTGCCATTTTGCATTTTTTTTGGGATCATATCTCATCCTTTTAACGAAACATGGCTTTTTATTTGTCTCTTTTGTTGTTTTGAAATAACGAGATGTTTCTTTGAAAGTTTATTTTTGCAAAATATTTTGATCAAACTCCAACACGTGATTAAGGCTACAATCCTGAAAGTTTAAAAGTATTTGAATTGCAAAAATGACTCAATGTTTGTTAAAATGATATGGGGTGACCAAACAAATTTTGAGCTCACATATGAAACTGAATCACCCACCATGTAGCTAAGTTTTAGCAATATGCATAATGACATATAGTGGATTCGGTAGTTATGGACTCGCAAATCAAGATTCTTGCAAGTCCAAATCATTACACTAGACGAGGTCAAAATTTATTAGTTCTAACAGATTTTGCTTGAAATGAGAAAAAGCCATCTTTGATATCCCCTCGCTTTCTTGAAATATATCCTTTACAATCCCATTTTGAGCCTGGTAGAATATTTTCTTTCAAAAAAAGAAACCCTGACTAGGATCACACCCCATACTAGGAGAAAATGAGGATGTTTGGTTGAAAATATGAAGACAATGTTAGAATCAATGGAGAAGGCTAATAATAAAAGTCTAACGTTTGAGAGAGAGAGCTAAAAGAAAGAAACCATAGATTGGGGGCATGTGAGAAAACATTAAGCTATGAAAATAAAAAGAGTGGAAATTGCCTACACTTAAATGCAAGTCAAAAATAAAGGAAGGTTAATGCCTATCAAGTCTAGGAAGAGCAAAAGAAGTTTCAATCAAAGAAAGACACAACAAACGCCAAAAGTCAATACTAGAAAAAATACTGAGCTACAAACGTGACTTTTAGTGTCCATGATAAAGCCTCTAATGTCTTTAAATGATTAGACTGATTATTCATCAAAGAAAAAGTTGGGTCTGCATTATGACCTATATTAAGAGAATTCTGAGGGTTACATGTCATTTCCTCTATAATGTTATCAAGAGAAAGAGAATTGATGAATAAATGATGTTGGTCCTAGGTCTTTGCAACCTTCAAACACCTTTTAAGCTTGTAAAATTCCTTTATTTCATAGCCATGAACCATAGTCTGCATTATGTGTTTTTAAAAGCCCTTTTTGATCAAGTAAGCAATTTGAACTGATAGATAACGCTCTCAAAACTTGAAGAGCTTTTTCATAAGAGTTATGACTTCATGAATTAAGCTACTTCTTATTATGCATGTTGATAAAACTGGTGCTAAAAAGGAAAGCAACCATTTCTTGATAAAACCTCGAGTTTTGACTTGAGTACCTTGTTTTTCTTGAAATTCACAGAAGGTCATCTCATAACATGCCATCAAATGATACACCCAAGATCAAAGATTAAAATTGACACAAAGAACCATAGAAAAAGCTTTTTCTAATCTTACACCGGATCAATTTCTGTTTTCAAAATACAAGACAATCAAAGGACTACATTGAATAGTGTGTGTTGGATCTTTGACCGAAGAAGCTTGATTTTCAAAATACTTTCAAAAATTGACATCTCTTTGATTTCATTTCAACAATTAGACTTGAATAGTCATGACCTTTGAAATATGAGAGTTGATTCCCGAACAAGAAAGATTGTCAAACAAGAAGAACATCGATCGAATTTGCAAAACCCTTGACATAAATGACATCAACACTTCTCGACACTCCTTGAAAAGTTGACCACGTAGGGGCAATACAATGGACCCTGTGAAGGAAAATAAAAAGTATTCAGATCAGCTGGGGGCAAAGAAAGAGGATCACATGATGAATTAGTAAACGAGCATACTCAGATCAATTGAGGGCAAAAACAGTTCATGATATATTGAACTCAACAACAATTAAAAGTGGTGCTGCACATGAATGACATCTTCATCTAGGTTTAACCTCTAAAACATGGCTATAATTGCCAACAGATGTTATCTTGTAGTTGCATTTGAATGAATGTCGGAAAGATGCATACCACCAAGACTGATTGTGCGACCATCTGTTTTGAAACCCAAAGGCACACTTCACCACATGAATATGGGTGATGAACATTATTGATAGTGTCAATGCATTTCTTTTCATGATTTGATTTGACAAGCTGGGAGGAATCCATTGAGAAGAACACTGAGCATACAACCATGAGTCTTTTACTACAAGTTATGAGATGCATGTCTGGATGACTGGATAGTGTCCAAGAAGGCTGATGATAACATATACTTGAAAAGTATTATTTCAACTAGAGGCAAGTCCGTGGATGATTGAGAATCTAGGATGAGGTCGATAATAGAAAACCTTTTGATGAGTGTTAGCACGATGCGCACAATCAATGAGAGAACAATTCTCAGAAGAATCCAGAAGATGAATGATTGGTTAAGCTCATTCATGATGAATCAAACAACACCACACTTGAAGGCATGTTCATGTTTGATAAACAACGAGAGCAGTAATCATCACAAACAGCCCAGGATAGGCATGGCACTTACAGGAGTGGAAGGTTGGCACATAAATGAGCCATAAAATCAGAAGGACAAAGAAGGCTTTGGAATGCAAACAAAGGCACCTTATGACGATGAAGCATCGAAGAGGGGCGACCTACATTTCAAACCAGGTAAGGATGTATGCATGTCATTTAACCTCAAAACATTGCACATATTTTTTATTTGTTACAGGAAAATCTGCAATGAGGTCCAGCAATATTATGGATAAAGAAAGAGTCATTGAGTTGATGATAACAAAGAAATCACAGTTTTGACCCTGGAACGGGAAAGAGATATGATGAACCCTACCATTAGGAATATCTCAAGGAAATGAGAAGATCAACCTTGTCATCAAGAAGAGTCTTCATGTCAACCCTGCTATCAAGAAGACCACACAGATTTGAGCTTTGGTTAAAGAGAGTTGCTAGATGGGATTTTAGGTTGACCAAGCTACACACACACAAACTTTGGTTTTGGTTAAAAGGGATCGCCAAACGGGATCTCAGGTTAGCCCAACTACATATAGACTTTGGTTCTGGTTAAAGGGGATCGTTAGATGGGATCTCAGGTTAGCCTAACCATACACATGATTTTGGTTCTGATTAAAGGGGATCGCCAGAAGGGATCTCAGGTTAGCCCAACCACACAAACTTTGGTTCTGGTTAAAAGGGATCGCCGGATGGGATCTCAGGTTAGCCCAACCACACATAGGATTTTAGTTCTGGTTAAAGGGGATCGCAAGAAGGGATCTCAGGTTAGCCCAACCACGCAGACTTTGGTTTAGGTTAAAGGGGATCGCCAGATGGGATCTCAAGTTAGCCCAACCACACATAGGATTTTGGTTCTGCTTAAAGTGGATTGTTTGAATGGATCTCAGGTTAACCCAACCACATAGACTTTGGTTCTGGTTAAAAAGGATCGCCAAAAGGTATCTCAGGTTAGTTCAACCACACAGACTTTGGTTCTAGTTAAAGGGGATCGCCAGATGGGATCTTAGGTTAGTTTAACCACACACAGACTTTGGTTTTGGTTAAAGGGGAGGTTCTGGTTAAAGGGGATCGCTAGATGGGATCTCAGGTTAGCCTAACCACACACAAACTTTGGTTCTAGTTAAAGGGGATTGCCAAATGGGATCCCAAGTTAGCCTAACCACATACAGGATTTTGGTTCTGATTAAAGGGGATCGCCAAAAGGGATCTCAGGTTAGCCCAACCATGCAGATTTTAGTTCTGGTTAAAGGGGATCGTCAGAAGGGATCTTAGGTTAGCCCAACCACATAGACTTTGGTTTTGGTTAAAGGGGATCGCCAGATGGGATCTCAGGTTAACCCAACCGCAACACAGATTTTTGATTTGGTTAAAGGAAGTCGCCAAACGGGATCTCATGTTGACCGAGCCATCAATATTAACTTAGCATTGGAAGAAAAATGAGAGGAACCCTACCATTAGAAAATTCTAAAAAAAAAAGATGAGAGAAAAAAGAGAGAAAGAAAGAAAAAAAGTAGAAAAAAGAAAAGATAAGATGTCTTTAGAAGAGTGGATCATCTAGTAAGTTAGGAAGACAGAAAGACAAGTTCTGCTTCGTAAGCACTATAAAGAGGGGGCATATGTTGTTACCCAATTTTGGACCCACCTTTTTGATAAAATTTTGAAAAAATTCAAAAAATAGCGAAAAACAACAAAAATCCAAAAAAACAATTATATTTTTAATATATTTGCATCATTTTTAGCATTTTGAGCCTCGTCTCAACAGAATTTAAATTTTCAAAGGTCTTTCGAATGCGTTCGAGTTTTCACGCGTCATTTTTAAAATTATTGATTTTCCTCGTTGACTCAACATTGATATTGCTCGTTTTCAAAAAAATAAGAAAAATCAAAACTTACAAAAAATAAAGAAGTTGAGGGACCAATGTGTTTTGGAGACCAAGCCACTTTGCCTATAAATAGAGGTTACAACACACACAATAGGGGGAGGCAATTTTCCAAAAAAGGGAGCCGAACGCAAAAAACCCTAAAGATAAAAAACCTTAAACCCATCTTTACCGAAACTAGCCGGCGGTCTCCCTCTCTATTGGCCGAAACCAGAGAAACAAAGCCAAACACCCCACATACCCACAATTTCCTCTCTTTCCTTATTGAGGTCGGCCGACCCCCTCCCTTTGTAAACAAAACCAGCGACTCTCAGTCTCGACTCTCATCAGCCAAAGCTTTCCCCACCCCTCTCAGCCAACAGATCTACACCTCTCTTAGCCTCCCAGCACACCACATAGTTGTTCCCCCGTCTCCACCGGCCCCCTTGATTATCAGCCACAGCAGCGCCGTCCTCATTGGAGATCCAGCAGCCCACACACGGCAGCGCCTGGGCAACACTCTCTTCTCCACAACGAAGCAAGCTTGACAGACGACAACAACGAGAGCCCCATGGATGACAGCAACAAGGCCAACCACCGCTGCCACTAACAGGAGTGAAGACCCTCAACGCAGTGACCACCACCGACAGTTCCCTCCACAACTGCCAGCTACTTGGAACAAAGGAGAAGAAGACAAAAAAATTCTACAGTACAGATCTAAAAAAAAGGAAGAGAATAGATATGAAAAAAGCAGAAAGAACCAAAAAGTTTGGAGGTCACCGCCGGCAAGGAAAGGAAGAAGGGAGTAAGCCGTTCCAGATCCCATTGTTTCCCGGTTCTTCCTCACGGCAGCACGTGAATCCACACGCCGCTAGTGGTGGTGGCGCGTGGAGCAAATGCTCGACCACTGTTCCCTTCGTTCAAGGGGTTCTTAAGCACTGTTCCTGCATATTTCAGAAGGCTTTGGATTTTTTAGGGTTTATTTTGTAATTTTTTTGAATTGTATTTGATTTATTTTGAATTTTGTTATTTTGGAACATGGTTGAATGTGTAAAATAGAGTAAAAGTGAATGTGTGTGTTTGTATTTTTTTATGAATGTTTTTTTATGATAAAGCCACAAAAAAAAGAAGAATTTAATGTTTTGATTTACTCATGGTTAAGGATTATGAACTTACATGTAAGTCGTATTTCTAATATCCGATGAAAAGATAAAATTTTTAAAACTTCTTTAAGACATCAAAACCACGAAGCAGCTTACCTTATGTAGGGTGCACTAGGGGAGCTAATACCTTCCTTAGTCACAACCAGTCCCTTACCTTTGAATCTCTGACAAAGACCAGTACACTTGGGTTTCCTAGTAACCCTAAATCGAATACTAGGTGGCGACTCCTAAAGAACCATCAAACAATGAACGAAAATCACCAATAGACGTCGCGTAGAGACGTGCGACACACTGAATTGAACAAATAAAAATTTTAGGATTGATTTGGAAAAAAAGGACTTCTTACGCGCCATTTTCATTTATATGAAATGGCGTGTGTTGTACAAAATGACGTCGTTTCATGCATTGTTATTTAAAAAAGGAAAAAAAAAACCAGCTCAAAACAATGTCACTGTACATCATCTACTTCCCCTAGACGCGTTGTAGGCAAGGGAAGAAGGTTTTTTTCCCCTCCTTTGCAACGCCTCTCTCTCTCTCTCTCTCTCTCTCCCACTTGCCCAAAAACCCCGACACAACCCACACTCCCTCGTGGCCTACCACCATGATGAATGGGGCTGAGGGGACAAGCCTTGCGGGTGACTCTAGGGTGGCTGCACAGGGGCCACCCTAGCTACCTACCCCTTCGCCATGACTAGATAGTGGTAGGGAAGCTCCCCCCCCCACCCCTTATAAATACCACCCTTTCCAGGAGGTTAGGGGGTGAAAAAAAAAGAAAGAAAGAAAACAAAAAGGCAAAAGGAAAAAGGAACGAAACAAAAGAGGAAAGGATAGAAAGAAAACAAGGGAAAAAAAAAGGAAAGAAAGGGAAGAAAAAGAAAAACAAAGAAGAAAAAGGAAAGAAAAGGAAGGAACACTATTTGGCCTCTATTTGGAGAAGAAAAGGAACCTCCTCTCCTCCTCTCTCTTGCTAGTTAGTAGTAGCAGCCACCATTCCTCCTAGCCGCCACCACAACAATGTCACCAACCACACTTCCCTCACTCAAAGTAATCTTCTTCCCATATATGTTCCATCTTCTTACCTTCTCCATTTCATTTGCACCACCATAATTCATGTTCTACATAGTAACTAGCTACTGTGCTAAGCAGAGTAACCAGTTCATGGTTTCTTGGGCTGAGTCCAGCCTTATAAAAAATGAAAAATAATATGTTGGGTCGACATCGGCCAAACTCTTTTGGGCCGACCTCGACCCAATTTCTTTTGGTTTGTATTTTTACACTATAAAGATACAAATTTGTTATTAAAATACCTATTTTTTCTCTGAAATGTTGCAAAAACAATATATAGAAAAACAACAACAAAAATGTTTTGTTTCATGCATATGACCAAGTCTCTAAAAAATATAAGAAATTTCATATCGTATTTTCATACAAAATAAAAAGTGTTAGCATGCATTTTAGGTTTTAATAACCAGTTTATTAAAGCAATGAGAACTAGGTCTATATTTCAAAAATACCAAAAAAATTATATTGTTTTCTTTTAGTATCTAGGATTACAAACTTATACGTAAGACGTATTCTAGATATTAAATAAAAAGGTAGTTCTTTTTTTTGTATTGACATTAGAACAATTAGGTTTTTACCTGATAAGATAAGGATCTCCTTACCGAGGAAGACTTTTCTTAAACCTTAGACTGACCAACAATTAGAAAACACAATAATACATTAGTTATATCAGACAATTAAATAATGCGGCTTACCTTAGGTAAGACGTATTAGGGGTGCTAATACCTTCCCTTTACACAACCATTCCCAGTGCCCGATTTTTAAGACAAGTTAGGGTTCCTAGTGACCAAAATACTAGGTGGCGACTCCTATTCCCTCTTTCCACTAATAAAGGACAAGAATTCCTTGTCTTTCCCATTTCCTAATCTGAGAGGATGTTCACCATGATGTCACACACATGCGACAACCATTAGCAACTCTTGTGAGACACCAGGAATCTCCATCGTGTATAGCAATCAACCACATAACTCAGGAAGCTCTGATTAGTACTAGCAACTTCAATCCAACCACTTACCCTCTCCCATGGTGACAGTTGCACCTATAACCAGTAGAGAGAAGAACTAAAGAGGAAGAGGAATTACAATAGAAATAGAACAAAGTAGAAATTTCAACTCAGCCGATCTTCTTTCTCTGGTAGCCGGGGGCCTCATCATTGGGGTCAGTAGTAAAAGGAAGGACTGATCTACCATGTGGAGGTCTTAACACGATCTCAGGTCTCGTCGACATGACGCGCCAACAATGGCAGTTCTCTTCCAAGGCGTGCAACAGACACAATGCCATTGATCAACCTACTTCCAATAGATTCCAAACATCTCCATCCATTCTCGAAGGTGAAATACTAATGATAAGAATGGAATTTGTTAATGTTGTTTGGTTGTATGAACATAATTTTGAGGTGATGAGAAAGTTGTTTGATTTGGAGTTTTGTTATAAATATAATATGATATAAGTATCATGTGAAAATAATAAATGAGCATTATTGATTTTGATTGTTTGATTAAAAAATAATTGACAAGTCTAAATTGTGATTTTGAAGATATGATAGACAATTTGTGCATTTTTTTTTATAAAAAGAAATGTTGATTAGAAATTGTTTGTTAAATGGTTATGTGTATATAAGAAATAAAAACATGCAGAATGTGTGAGATATTTGTTTTTGAAAGTTAGTTGGATGACTATTATAAGATGGTTGAATATGATGGAATGGTCCAATATGGAATGGTCTTATACTAGGTCCTGTCTTTCGGATGTCGGTTATCGAGTAACAAGTTCAATTAATATTTGATCGATGAATTAATTCTTTCTATTAATTACTAATTGACCCATGATGATATGATATGATATTGGGTTATGTTCTTCAGGTGTCAATAAGTGAATAATAGTACCAATTAATACATGATCTTTAGGATATTAACCAATAAAATTAAGTAACCCAAGATGGAAAGGTCTCATAGTGGCAGGGTATCTCGTTTGTTTTTTTTTTTTCCTTTCAAAGAAAAAAAGAAGAGACGAAGTGTGGAGAGAAATAATAAGAAGATATTGGAACATTAATTTAAAAGAGATGTTGGAAACAGGAGTTCGTTTTGGTCATGCTACTAGAAAATGGAAAAAGAATGAATAATATGATTTTTTCAACCCACAATAAGCCTCATATATAGGTGTGCTCATTATTTCCAAATAACTGAGGATAGAAAGGTCCAATAGTAGAACATGTTCTTTAAATGTTGTTTAATAGATAATAAGAACTATACATCGAATAACATACATACCAGTTTCGGTGAACAAAAAAAAATATTTATAATTGAAAACAAACAACAATGCAGCTTACCTCAAGTATGATGTATAGAGTTATGTTTATCTTACCCATTACATAACCAATCTCTTACCTAGAACTTGTAAAGATTAGTTAGGGTTTCTAGTTACTATAAATCTAGGTGGTGACCTTTTTTCCCCGTTTTACCTTTTTTCACATAGCTCGCTCAGTTATCCACATGCAACACAAGTTTGACCAAGTGAACTAGGTTACAGGTTGACCCTTTAAGTCACTCGGGTTTGACTAGATCATTGTCCACTTCTGTTCAAAAGAAAATCAAACCAAAACAAGGTTTTGGGTCAACAAATCACAAACGCATCCTATTGGACTAGACCAAGTTTAATGACTACGACTTACATAACCTCTCATAGAAATTGCACTTGGATCTAAGTTTTTTGAGGTAAAAAAATATTATAAAAATAGCACAATTAATTAGTTGCATTGTTAGGAATGACTCATCCATATAAATTACGTTACAAATCAACAAATCAATATGTTACACTGTTAAGAATATCATAAACCTATTGAAATATATATTTTTTATTTTAATTTAGAATTTTAAATAATTTTTTTTTGCTACAAATCAAAATAAGTAATTTATTGATGTCATTTTATTCTCAATAATTATGATAATTATCAATGAAAATGATTGGTTATAATCAATTTATATTTCAATAGGATTCCTTAACTTATTAATTAATAATTATGATAATTAACAAAGAAAATGATCAGTTGTATTCAATTTAAATTTCAACAAGATTTCTTAATTGGTTAGTTGAAGTCAAATTAAATTTGAATAGAATTCTTTAACTTCGTAGGTTAATTAATAATTATCAAAGAAAATAATTAGTTGTAGTCGATATCAAAGAAAAAACCCAATGAAATATACAAATGCCCTTGGTTTGAACCACAAGTGACTAACTAGATATCTCAATTAATGAGAAAGCAGAATAGTAAACAGGGAATTAGAGGAACGAATTGCTTCTCACGTCAAATGAAAGCAACACCCAATTGACTAACGAATGTAACTCTGGTCCCTTGGTTTGAACCACAAGTGACTAACTAGCAGACTAGTCAACAGCCTATTAGAGGAATTGAATGAAAGCAATTGAATGCACGAAGAGGACCAGACTAGTAATATGCGGAACATGAAGAACGTTAGACAAAGTGAAAGTATGATGTGGTGTATATAGTTTAGTATGATTGATATGAGATATGAGAAGTCTCTTATTATCACCAACATGCAAATTATCATTACCGAGATATGATTCTGAAACATCCAATTTTTCAAGATCAGATGTAACGTGTTGATAAGCATTCGTGTCCGAAAACCAATCGACAATACCTGTTAAGGAGACATTACTCAATACCAGATTTGAACTAGGTTGCTATCCACATCCACGGTGCTGAGTTGAGGACAATGAAGGGCTGTATGGCCAAATGTTTGGCACAATTGGCAACGTGTATTCTGCCACTGTTGCGCTACTAATTTCCCTGCCAATTACCTTGATTGTCATCATTGTTAGAGGGTTCATGGAAGCTATGAAAATCTGGTCTGGACACAGCAGACATGTTCCCTCTGCTGCTAAACTGGTTGGGACACCATCCTCCATGGAAACGGGCCTTGTTTTGCCCAAAATTTCCAGAGGACCGGTGTTGAGAGACAAAGGATGAAGGGAGGGTGTTAGGCATGGGCAACAGAGGTGCTTTGATGGCAGCAGACCCCATGGATGTGCAGAGAGGGAGGTAGCAGGCGACTGGGATGAAGAGTCCATTACAGAGGGGAGAGAGAGTTTTTTAATTTATTTAGGGATCTGATACCAAGTTGAGAATAATAGAATGACTTAAGTTGTGTCTTAGCCAACCTTTTCTATTTATAAATATGTGGTAGTATATGATAGTAACTGTAGGAATCACAATATTGGAATAATCCTACATTAATTCCTATACATATATATACGTGCTATACATTATATAATAATCAAGAATTATCTGTGCTAATAAATATAAAAGAAACTCGTTAATAATAAGTAAAGACTAAACAAGAAAAATCAAGAGATAAATATAAAACAAAATATTTGATATCGCAACACGGAGCATGTACCTAGTTGTGTTTAATAATTTTTTTATTTGAATAAATTTGTATTTAATCAAAGGATTATCTGTGCTAATAAAAGGATGTCTACCCAATACAATTTTATTTATTTATTTTGTATTTCAAAATATTATGAAATGAGCATCACATGATTATATTTAATTAATTAATTAAATTAAATGAAAAAAATAAATATCTATAAAAAAACAACAAATAAAAAATACTCAAGATATCCCGAGTCATTTTTAAAATAAGTGAAAAATCCAATAGAAAGAAAAAAAACTTCTAGAGGATCATATTGTAAAAAAAATCAAATTAAAAATTACTTCAAATAAAAAAATAGCAATTAAAAGAACATGGACAAAATTTGAAAGATGAAATAACAGAAGGGGAATGAAATTGTCAAGGAATTTCAATTTTATAAATTATTCCAAACAAAACAAACAATAATCAAAAGAATAGGGACCAAATTCAAAAGAATAACAAATTGAAGGCGTGCTTTGAAATTTTGAAGGGGCACACATGAAAATCAAGGGGAGAGAGAGAAGAAAAGGAAAAAGAAAAGGTTGTCGGCACAAAACTGAACAACTATCTGTCACACGCACAACCTCATCCACGACAGTCTTTGGTCAACGAACGACCCTACACCTGCCACCTGAAATGCGCGGAGACCACCCTTGCACTGACCTGTACTCATCAACCATTTTTTTAATATTATTTATATTTATTAAATTACAAAATTGGAAATAAACCACCATGATAAAAAAAAAAAAAAAAAAACCCAATGAAATATACAAATGCCCTTGGTTTCAACCTTAAGTGACCAACTAGATATCTCAATTAATGAGAAAGCAGAATAGTAAACAGGAAATTAGAGGAACGCCCTGCTTCTCACGTCAAATGAAAGCAACACCCAATTGAGTAACGAATGTAACTCTGGTCCCTTGGTTTGAACCACAAGTGACTAACTAGCAGTTCCTGGCCAGACTGTGTATGGACAGTTGTTTTTGACGACGAAAGTCACAGATTGAGCTCCTGCATGCGTGCAAGCTGCGCAAGATTTATTTTTGTTCATATCAATAATTAAATCTTGGTCGATTCAAAGAAAATATATATGCAAGCTGCGCAATATTGCATATGCAAACAGAAAGTATGTATGTAAGAGCAAGGAGAATAATCAAAGTGAATAATATGCATAATAGAGTTTTCCAAGCAAGAATCTAATATATGAAATATTGTAAAACTACTTGCCATAGAGGAAGATGAAGAGGGTGAAGGTAATTATAGCAAAGGGCATGCAACTCCCCATTGCCGAGATGCGTCGAATTAACTCTTTTTCAGTATCTTTTAAAAAGATTGTGTTTGCCACTTAATAAATAGTGTTAAATTTGCAGACTAGTAAACAGTCAAATAGAGGAACACGTGAAAATCAAGAAGAGAGAAAAGAAAAGGAAAAAGAAAAAGAAAAGTTTGTCACTGCCAAACCAAACAACCATACGTAACACGCATCGTCTCATTCAACTTAAACTGTTAGGTGAGGTTTTCAGATATAATTTATATTATTTTTTAACACACTCCTTCAAGTGAAAGCCTTTTAGACTTGAAACTTGTATAGATTCATATTACCTTTTACTTAATTTTTATCAAATAAATAGGGATGGTGAGATTCGAACTCGTGACCGCTTGGTAATCAAGACTCTGATACAATGTCAAAAAATCAATTCAAATCAAAATTTTAAACTGTTAGGTAAGACCCCCAATATAATTTATTCCAAATCCATTTGTCTAATGAATGTAACTCTGGAATTATTCCAAATCCACAAGTTTCATAATGTTGTGTTGATTGTGAGACATTATTTCAAAAATTGAAGGGGGATAAAATTGTAAAGAATTCTAATTTTATAAATTATTTAAAATAAAAAAACTAATAATTAAAATAATAAAAACCAAATCCAAATGAATAACAAATTGAAGTTATGCTTAAATTATAAATCCAAATTGTGAGACATTATAATTTCAAAAATAGAAACCAAATCCAAATGAATAATAAATTATATTTATTAAATTATAAAATTAAAAATAAACCACCCTGATAAAAAAAAAAAAAACCCCAATGAAAATATACAAATGCCCTTGGTTTGAACCACAAGTGACTAACTAGATATCTCAATTAATGAGAAAGCAGACTAGTAAACAGCCAATTAGAGGAACGCCCTGCTTCTCACGTCTAATGAAAGCAATTGAATGCAGGAATAGGGCCATACTCACAAGAAAATTGATTTACACCCGACATAGTACTTTGTTAGTGTAAAAGCTATATTTCTGTGTCTATAAATATCAGGTAGATTTTTTTATGGAAATATCTTTTCAATAAATATCAAAATATTTGATATCGCAATACGGAGCATATACTAATTGTATTTAATAATTTCTTTATTTGAATAAATTTGTATTTAACCAAATGATTATTCGTGCCAATAAAACAATGTCTACCCAATAAAATTTTATTTATTTATTTTGTATTTTAAAATATTATGAAATGAGCATCACTTGCCTATATTTATTTATTTAATTAATTAAATTAAATTAAATTAAATGAAAAAATGTCTATAAAAATGAGAAATTAAAAAAAATAACAAATAAAAATACTCGAGATATCCTGAGTTATAAAAAAAAATCAATGGAGCCCAATATTTAATTAAATAAATATTGAAGGATGAAACTGAAATAAGCATGAGCTTAAAAAAAGAGAAAAAACCAAGTAAACTCGGGTGAACCTCTTAAACCTAAGTTAATCTCTAAAACTCACAACTTATAAAATCCTAGACTTGAAATTGATTAAGAAGCACAATTCGCAACTAATTTAATGTTGAATAACAAAAATAGGAAACAAATCAATTTAAAAAAATTGCCAAAGTGAAAAAAAAATAGCAATCAAAAGAATGAGGGATTAAATTTGATAGGAAAAAAAAAACTTATGGAGGATGATATTGTAAAAAAAAATCAAAATAAAAAATAGCAATCAAAAGAATATGAACAAAATTTGAAAGATAAAAAAAATGAAAGGGAATGAAATTGTCAAAGAATTCCAATTTAATTAATTATTCAAAACAAAACAAACAATGATCAAAAGAATAGGTACCAAATCTGAATGAATAACAAATTAAAGATGTGCTTTGAAATTTTGAAGGGGCATAAGCGAGAATCAAGGAGAGAGGAAAGAAGAAGAGAAAGAAAAGGTTGTCGGCACCAAACCGAACAACCAGTTCACTTGGTATTACCAAACGGTCGACCGGATCAACTTAAATACCGGATTTTGATAATTTGAACCTGCTGAAACTTGAACCGATACTAATCCTATATACATGTAGAGTGAAGTGTTTGAGTTCATTTTAATTATGCTATTAAGCTAAGATATAAAGATGTACATAATCACTGAAATGAACAATTAATTCTTAGTCTTCACTTATTTTTAATCTTGGACATCTTCATTGATTTTTTCATAACATCTTTCATACTTGTTGATGTCAAAACTCATTTTTAGGTTATTCCCCAAAATTTTTTACCTTATTCCTTTTCAAAATAAAAATAAAATAATAATAGCAAGGAGACTAGCGATGCAGAAAATGTTGGTTGAGGAAGGATTTCAAATATAGAAAAATTAAAGTTTTGGGGTCAATTAAGAGTTGCATTAATGAAATTTTCAGCCAAGGATCAATTTGACAAAGGAATCGAATTCTAGGGACCCAATTGGCTAAAATCAGGGGTAAAATTGAATCGACTTAAAATTTTAATGGTCAATTAAGGGTAAATTGAAGAAATCTAAGACCATGGATCAAAATGAAAATCACTACCAGAAAATCTATGAATACAAACGAAATCACCAACAGAAATATTTCGTCGGTATTTTGGCGTGGTATTTACCGACTAAATTGATCCCATCGTCATTTCTATCTATGTTTACCGATGAAATATTTTTATTGGTAAATATTGAAGGAATCCTAGTCGAAATAAAAGGAATTTTAAAAAATTACAAAGCACGTTGATGTGTAATTTTTTGTGGATGCAACATTACTTCGTAAGCCTTCAAACCTCCTCTTATGCTTCTAAACATAAACATAACCAAAACAAATAATAAAAACAATAAAAGTAGGCCACAAAGGACCTACTTTTGGGTCTGCAATGTAAATCTAGAACAAACTATTCTCTCTTAGTTTTTCTTTGAAATGTTTTGCCTCTCACAAACTTACAAAGCTTAAGAAAAACTTGGCTTTCACTTTTGGACCTCTAAACTTATATATATTTTTTACTGTTATTACTCTCCTTTTTCTTATCTTTTTTTTATCCTTTTTTTTTCATTTTCCTCTTTACTCTTCAACCCTAAGCATGCTTGAGGGGTATTTATAGGATTTTAGGAAGTTTTGAATCCATTCTTAACATCTTGATCTTAAGAGGAGTGTTTTGAACCCTTGATAAGGACTCATTGACGAGCCTTTTTGTGTGAAAACATGAAAACCAAATCGTTTTTTGCAAGATAGTTGCACTGTCAGGGCTAGTTGAGTTGCCCACTTTTGAGGCTTTGTTAGAGTTTCTGACGTCATTGGAGCTATTCTATAGAAGGAGTGCACAACTTTCATTTGGATCCATTCTTACTTAATTTGAAGGTTTGTAGCTTCACATTCATTCGTTCAAATGTACTAACCACACCTAGCCTAAATCTCAAAATTGAGTGATGACTCATCAGAGACAAGATGTTAGGAACTTCAATGGAAAAATTAGGATGTAAACGTCTAATTTCATGGAAATAGGGTTGTAGAGGGGATGTTCCTCTTCCATTTGCAAAAACCCTCATGTCATTTGGAGGTCTAGAACTCTAGAATGAGCTCTTGGAAGGTGTCAACCTGATCATCGTGAACTGCCAAGGAAGAAAATGAGCAGAGGCTGAACAACGTGTTGTCTGGGTTAAAACCCTAGAAATTAGGGTTTTTAATTTGGGATTTGGCAAATTTTAAATTTAGTCCCTATTCTTCCAATTGTGGCACATACACCTTTAATTGACACAAAAAACCTTTTACTTCCATGCAATTTAACCCCCGCCAAACTTAAATACCAGCCCTTAAGTTGGCCACCATTTTCATTTTGGTCATTGGTTCTTAATTTGTGTATTTTGACCGTCAATTGATCAACAAACTTTCAATTTCTTCAATTTGGTTCCTGATTTGATTAATCTCAACCCTATATTCATCACACGCCTTTTCCAGTTTGATTCTTGGTTTTTGATTTTTTCAATCAAGTCCTTATTTTCCTATCAAAATTCAATATTTATGTAATTAATCTCCTAATTAGACCAAATTAACTCCTAAAAATTGCAATTTGACCCCAAACTTTAATTTCTTCAAATTAAAGTTTGAATTGACTTTTAAAAATAATTTTTTCTTGCAATTAAACCCTCAATAAATTCAAATAAACCTTGAAAAATTCTAATTGAGTCCTTAAACATTCAATTTTGAATTTTCCTCATCGAATTGAATTTTCTT